>Ga0228710_1001710_pt1 | contig 33524 bp, 21 predicted proteins | sample MedpolnodulmetaG_FD_177995 | JGI IMG/M metagenome (GOLD analysis project Ga0228710, IMG submission 177995) | Root nodule microbial communities from Medicago polymorpha collected in Santa Monica, California, United States - pink nodules | ecosystem: Host-associated > Plants > Roots > Nodule... | reverse complement strand
TTTTACTTCCTTTTTTTTTTAAATTTTATTTTTTTTTTTTTTTTTTTTTTACTCTATCAACGTTTCTTGCGTTCCAAACTTAGGACTTGTTGTCTCAAGCCTATCAACTAAATAATCTAATTTGAGTCTTAATTAATTATTCGTGTTCATTTTTGAAGAAGAAAAAAAATCACGCCAATAAAATAAGTTTTTGTACAAAGTATATGTGGAGGTTTTCTTTTACAAAAGAAGACATGTGTGGAAGTCAATAAGTGCTAAATCCTTTTTCCTTTTCTACATCTTATTCACTTTTATAAGACTAGCTAGTATTTGGCACTGTCCCAATCAAACGTTTAATACGATTTTTATACTATACATTGACCCAAACGATCTAGTATTTGGATATTTTACTTGTCAACATAAATATTAAATAAATAATAACCCGTAATTGAATTGAGTATATGGTATAATATTTGTATTAAACGTTTAGGAGGGTGTATTGAGTAATTTACTCATTAATAATAACCCATAATTTACTCATTAATAATTGAGTAAATTACATTTCCCTCCCCTCAAAGATGCTTGAATTACATTCTTCTTCCCTCTTATGTTAAAATATGCATTTCCTTCCCCTTTTATTCAAAACATATTAGAAAATATTTCACTTTCCTCCCTTGAGAGAAACTTGAATTACATCCTCATCCCCTCTTATGTTAAAATCTACGTTTTACTCCTTCAATATTTTTTTATTTCTAATAATCCTGAAAAAAAAAATAGTCTAACACACTTTGAAAAAAAATAGTATTACAAATTCATTTTAATATAATCAAAATTTGAATACATATTTTTCGCTATTTTTTATTCACACTTTCATTAACATGTAGTTTTAAACCCTATTATAAAATATGAAACAATCCAAAATAAAAATAAAATATGTGAAAAATAACTAAATGCAATTAAGTAATGCTTATTTAAATGTGAATTTTATACTCCAAATTATAAAATTAACAACAAAATATTTAAATTTAATTAATTGACATTTAAATTATAAAAAAATGAATTTATGTTTTTTAAATCGTAATTATAAATTAGTATATATTATAAAAATATTTATTTATGTTAAAATAGATTAAAGTATAGTGTATATTTAATTATTAAGAGAGAAGGTTGAAATTCAAACATCTCATAAGGGAGAGAAGTATCAACTTTATTTTTCAAGGGAGGGGAGTATATATTTTAACATAAGAGGGAAAGGAAGTGTAATTCAAACATCTTTAAAAGAAAGAGAGTGTAATTTACTCTTAATAATTTATACATGTGTAACAAATCTCACAAGGCAAGCGTATTCTTAATCTTTCTTATTGTAAACTAAATCGTGGGGCCTAAACGTCAACGTCAAAAAAAAAAATCGTGGGGCCTTCATGCAAGAGAGATAATATTGATACAAACTTTTATCTTTGTAATTTTTCGATTTCTAAACTTTTGTATTTGAATTTTCAAATTCTATTTTTTTAAAAAAATATTTACCAAAGTTGCTACCAGGTTGAGTCACGACCAGCTCGCTTTCTTTAAGACGTTTTGTGGCACTGTCCAAAATTATGCAATAACGACTATAAACCACGACGCCACCAAGATAAAACAAGTTCAGCTCCAAATGTGTTGTTAACTATTGCACTGTAGAAAACCTTTCGAGATTTTCACCTCCAATATGATACAAAGACCGTCTTTTAATACTGAAACCACTTTAATATGGTAATGTTATCACTCTATTATAGTGTTGAGATCACTCAAATATAGTGTTACCACCATTCTAATTTTTAACTTCTCCAGCTATGATATTATGACCACTCAAATATGGTTTTACACCATTCTAACTTTAACTTCTTCAAGGGAAGAAAATATTGAAAAAAATTTATACTCTTAAGATCATTCATAATTCTAAAGGGACATTATTCCTGAAAAAGGAACTATGATTTTAAAAATATTCTTTATTTCGAAGGGACTATGTTTTTAAGACTATTCTTAATTCTGAAGGGACATTATACCAAAAAAAAGGACTATGGTCTTAAGAACACTGTTAATTTCAAAGGGACGGAGATAAGGAGATGAGGAGAAGAATGGCTCCTTAACACAAGCTGAGGGAGAAGAGACAAAAAGTTCTCGACAACTCAATAGAACTCTTTGGTGTGATTTTTGAACTTAGTGGAGTCTTATATTTATATAGAGATTTTGTAACTGTTTTTAGCTAAAATTGCAGCAGTAGTTACTCTAATGAATAAGAATAAAAGAAAACTTAATCACTAATTAGTTCAACTACACTTCTGGATAAGATAAAAAAAAGAAACAAATCCACAAAAATGGAGGAAACAAACTCATTAGATATGAATGAAAAAAAGATAGAAAATTCAGTTAAATTCTTATTCTTATCACAACCAATATAAACTAAATTTTTGGAAAGTGATATCCACGAATAAAAATAATAATGACTATTATTTTTATCATTATCAAGTATTTAAAAATTAAATACCGCAATTTAAATACTATTAATGTGTGTTCTATTTTATGTGGGAACCTCACTCACTATTTTTTATATTCACATCACACTAGCTCAAAGTCTTATTAATTACTTGGTGTTTAATCTTCCAATTTTCTTCCAACTTTACACCAATATTCCAACAATCTCAATAGTAACCTCTATTTTTGTGATGTTGTAATTTGTAATTTCCTATGATGGCTATTAGGGTGGACAACGGTCGGGTTTGGTCGGCGGCGGACCAAAAAATAAGCAAAATCGGTTAACTGTGGGTGAGAATCTGTCACCCAATTCCGTCTGTTGGCCATCTCGGTTTGCTCGGGTTCGGTTGTTTCGGGTTACAGATAGTTTCAGACGGTTTTTCGATTTAAACATCTCGGCATCTCCACAAACAAAAACAGTGAGAAACAAAAGTAAATAAAAAAAATAAGATTGGAACAAAGGTAGATGCATGACTCCAAAAATACACTCAATAGAAATCATGGCTTGTTGAAGTATTTGGAGTTCTAGCATGCAAGACCAGTAGTTGTGAGGTTGTTATTTTCTACTTCAATTTCGGTTTAATATTGTTTTTTATCACCTTACTTGATTATATTTTTATATTAAAATTTCTATTAGAAACATTTGTGTTCAATGAGTACTTGGTATTAACGCCGTGACTGTTACAATGGGGGTAGAAGAGAGAGTTGGCAATAAAAAAGAAAAAAAAACTCAATTTTCTCCATTGTTTTCCATGTTCTGTTGTAGAGAGATATATGCAACCTGCATAATTGAAATGTTGACAATGGTATGACACGCGGAAGAATAGAAAGAGTGACTCGGAGGTCTGATTTGTGTCGACGGTGGAGATTTTGGTCGCTATTGATTTGTGTCAATATTGATTTTGTTAATATATTGGGCTCATAAATAGATAGCACAAGAGCAATTGAAAAAGATTTTGATTTTGTTTATGAGCAACTGAAATGGTGTCAAAGATAGCATAATGGCTATTGAATTTGTCTTCCTTTATCATGTTAATGACGATTGATGGTGATTTTTGCAATTATACCAAATTGTGCGAATACTAAAATTAAAACGGTAAAACTGAGTGTCGAACTTGAGAATCGTGTTATACTGTTGAATGATATTGAGCACAAAAAGGTACTGAATAGTAAAATTGATTTGAACTTTATAATATTAAAATTGTTACTCATCCTGACTTTAACTCAGTTCGTAAGAACAATGTTTAAAATATGTAACGAAATAACTAAAAGTCAAAGTTCGAACAAATTTAAAAATTGACATACCTATCCGAGTGGGTGCTCAGATCCTTGTTCGTTCCACCTCAAACATTGACTAACTTACAACTTTCACTCAAGCAGGGCAGACTTAGAGAAGATAGCTTATTCTTTCAACCACACCCTATTCCTTATTCTCTTCCTCACAAATTCTAAAAGTTAGTGGGACTGGTCATGACATTTGCCCGCTTAAATCAACATGTTAATGCATTTTTCTAAGAACTTGAAAAATTCTAAACAATCATTCAAAGTCAAGTATCATCACGCACACTTTAGAGGTCGTTCACAGTTATAAAGTGGCTTGGGTTAAGGTGAGATATATTTGGAAAAATATGCTAATCAAAAGAATTGGAGTTAGATACACGCTATGGATCCCTAAACATTAAAGTACTACCAACCTTCAATCTCTTTGCCAAAACAACATGACTAGTAAAACTAATTATTCATTTTGTATTTTTTTTTTTTCATTTTGAAGAGGCCAATTTTTTATTCCATGGCTCTTATTTTTTGTTTTTGTGTAGAGCAATTTTTTATTGTTATGTCTACCATTTTTCTTTCATTTTTGTGTTTTTTTTTTACCAAGTTCTACTAGTACCCCACCCCAAACTTAAAATGTTGTTAATTTTAAAAAGGAATCTCAAACTTACTTTCATACTATAGCTACATTGAAAGCAATAACACTTGGGAACTTACTACTTTGCATGTTGGTTGCAAGAAAATTGGTGTCAAATGGATATATAATACCAAATTGAATGAAAAAGGAGAAGTTGAGAAGTACAAAGCCATATTAGCAGCTAAGGGATATGCTTAGAAGCTTGCAATGAATTACAATGAAGTATTTGAACATGTGGCAAGATGGGACACCATAAGAGCCATTTTAGGAATTGCTACATGTAAAGGCTGAAAAGTTTATCTGCTTGATGTTAAAAGTGCATTTCTTCATTTAGAGCTAATTGAAGATGTATATGTGGAGTAACCCTTAGGCTATCAGAAAGAAGACGCAAACAAGGTGTACAAGTTGAAGAAAGTCTTGTATGGATTAAGACATGCACCTAGACCACGGTATAGCAAGATAGAATCTTACTTTGCTCAAGAAAGTTTTATGAAATGCTCACATGAGCACACTTTATTTCTGAAGCATAACTCTAATGGAAAAATATTAATAGTCAGCTTATATGTGGATGATTTAATATCACTGGAGATGGCATTGATATGTTTGAATCATTCAAACAGTCAATGCAGAAGAAATTTGCTATGACTGATCTAGGAAGGATGAGGTACTTCCTTGGAGTAGAAGTTAAGAAGATTGATGATGAAATTTTCATCAGTCAAAGCAAGTATGCTACTGAGATTTTGGAAAGGTTTGGAATGGGAAACTGCAATATAGTTTGCAATCCAATTGTAACCGAAAGTACATTGGTGAAGGATGAAAACGGCATAGATGTAGATGCAAGTAAGTATAAACATATTGTTGGATGCTTGATGTACTTTCTTGCCACCAGACCTGACCTTGCATACTCAGTGTGTTTAGTGGATAGATACATGGAGAGACCTATTGAGATGAACTTGTCAACTGTTAAAAGAATTCTTAGATACCTGAAAGGAACTATGAACTATGAAGTCATGTATAAGAAAGAAGGAAAGGTGAGATTGATTGGTTGGTCAGATTTAGATTATGTTGGTGACACATATGATATGAAAAGCACATCAGGGTATGTGTTCATGATTGGAAATGCAGCAATATCCTGGTCATCTAAGAAGCAGCCTATAGTTACTCTTTCTACTACTGAAGTTGAGTATGTTGCAGCAACTTCATGCTCTTTTAAAAGAGTTTGGCTGAGAAAGATTTTGAGCCATCTGTGTGAAGATCAAAGGGAGGCAAATGTGGTATATTGTGATAATAGTTCATCAATCAAACTGTCTAAGAACCCTGTCATGCATGGAAGGTGCAAGTACATAGATTTGGGATTTCATTTTTTGAGGAACTTGACCAAAGATGGAATCATAGAATTGAAACACTGCAACTCATAAGATCAATTGGCTGACATTATGACAAAAGCCACTCAAGCGTGAAACATCTTGCAAACTAAGAGCTAAGATTTGTGTTATTGATAGATTAGACTAGCATACATTCTTGTGAATTGTTTTCTAATTATGCATTGTTTAAGGGAGGGATTGTTAGGTGTTAGAGCTTATAGCTTAAGATACTTATAGTAGGAATTAGAGTTAGTTTTGCATTATTGCTTGTAAAGCAAGCTAGCTCAATTGGTTGGATACTTTACTATAAATAGGTATCCACTTTGTTGGGTAATCAAGTGTGAGTGATTATGTCGCACATCGACTAGGAATGGAGGAAACAAAGGATATATAAGAGAGGGAACACATAAACTCATTGCCTTAAGGTTTTGAGTAAGAGTGTGGTGATTAAAGTCTCTTATGGTCCTAGACATTTTCCCCATTGCCGCTCCCGAGGCTCCCCAGACTCCCCATCAGTGGTATTAGAGCTTCGGTTCTGTGAGATATCACAATTCTTAGTTTGCTCTGTGGTTGCAACATTGTCTGATCTTCCACATCAGTAAAAAGAAGTGTGATATTTTGAAGGTGCGGAAGAAGGGTGGTACTGTGGAACTGCTATGTCTTATTCAAGTGAAATAAAGTTTGACATAGAGAAGTTTGATGGAAGAATCAACTTTGCCTTGTGGAAAATACAAGTCAAAGATGTGCTGATACAATCAGGATTACACAATGCGCTAAAAGGAAACACTTCCAAGATGGAGGACGATAAGTGGGAGGAACTAGATTTGAGAGCTGCAAGTGCAATTCGTCTGTGTTTGGCAAAGAATGTTCTTGCGAATGTGCCGAATCTATCATCAGCCAAATGACTGTGGGAAAAGCTCGAAGGGTTATATCAGGCAAAGGGCATCTCAAATCGGTTGTTGCTGAAGGAGCAATTCCACAATTTGCGCATGGATAAGGGTACGAAAATCATTGATCTTCTTAGTACTTTGAATAATATTGTTTCTGAGTTAGAATCTATTGAAGTTAAGATTGATGATGACGATAAAGCGTTAAGGCTCATTTTGTCCCTGCCACCTTCTTGTGTTCATCTCAAACCTGTTTTGATGTATGGAAAGGAAAGTTTGAGTTTTGAAAAAGTTGCTACTAAAATTATTGCTGAAGAAAGGAGGATGAAAAGTTATGAAAGTACTTCATCAAGCTCAACGTTGTTAACTAGAAGTGGGGCTAATGGGAAGAAGATTCATGCCAAGAATATGTCATGTTGGAAGTGTGGAATGTCTAGGAATTTAAAGAGAAATTGTCCAGGTGGAACAATTTCTGGAAAAGACTCTGAGGCAAGTGCTAGCAATGTCTCCCTTGTTTTGGGAGATGATGGTGATCTTATCTAGAGGATAAAGTGTGTCCTTATGGTATTTCCGCTATACCATGAAAAAGGAAAAGTTATTGCTAGCGAATTCAGAACAACACACTGGTATTTGTTGGCATTGATGCAAGGTGTGTGGTGAGATATGTCGATGGCTGAAGAACTTCCTGGAAGCCAACATGGGAGTTGCACCATAATCTTTCATCAAGGTTTCGACGTGAAGAAATTCTTGCAATGGTTCAGTTTCAAGTGAAGTATACTCTTTATGGTGGAGTGTGATTGTCGCTATAGACAATGAAAGCGGAAGATGGAACTCTTACAATCAAGGTGGAGATTGTTGGGTTTGATTGTCAAGTTTCTTGAATAACGAATGAGGTTAGAAAATATTAGTTATTGGTGATAATGTTCCACATCGCTTAGTTTAGTGAAGCAAGGGGAAGACCAAGGCTATATATTGAACCTAGTTTCTTTGTTTTTAGAGGCACTAGTTAGTAGCACTTTAAACTTATATCTGACTTAGTTTAAATATTTGCTTTGTGAGAGTGTGGTTGTACTAGGGCATTGGGGTGAGAGTTAGAGAAGTCTATATGTTGTACAAATTTTCACATAGTAATAATTCTATAGTTGTCGGTTTAGACAGCAGTTGTGGTTTTTTCTACGATTTTGGAGTTTCCATGTTATATTCTTGTGTTGTGATTGTGTTTATTTTTCTTCTTCAGCCCTGTTATTACAGTGGTATCAGAGTCGTGGTTAGGCTCAGTGGGGAGCGGGAGCAGGATCCTAGTGTGAATCAGGCTAGTGATGTGGGTGATTCACACTTGAGGGGGAGATTGTTGGGTAATCAAGTGCGAGTGATTATGTCGCACATCGTCTAGGAATGGAGGAAACAAATGATATATAAGAGAGGGACCCATAAACTCATTGTCTTAAGATTTTGAGTAAGAGTGTGGTGTTTAAAGTCTTTTATGGTCCTGGACGTTTTCCCCATTGCCACTCTCGGGGCTCCCCGGACTCCCCATCATGTATTTTTCACTTGAATGAATAACAAACACAACTTCTCCTTACAAGCTAAGCCCACGAACAAGTCTAATATCAACGAATAAAATTAATACAAATTTTAAGATATGTAAATAAAAAAATATTTTATAAAATTAAAGGGTTTAAATCTTAAATATATTTGGAAGATATGAAAAAAAAAAATTTTATAAAATTAAAGGGTTTAAATCTTAAATATATTTGGGTCAAGAAAAATCTTATCTTAAATATATAAAGCGTGTTCAGTTTGCATTGAACTCACTCCGTTGAAAAGCAAATTCGAAGCGTTGAAAAATAACCTAGCAACATCTTTGTCCACTGACCCAGTTGATTCAATACGAATTTTATGTTTTGTGGGACAAAAACCCAATCGAACGTTTAATACGAACTTTGTACTGTATATACATTCAATTCAATTTTGGGGTTTTATACGTTTTAAACTTTTTGGTTAAACTATCATTTATGGAAGGTCTATTTATTCTGCTCCTCAATGAAATTGTCATTTTCTTTATAGTAGAGATTAGACAAGTTCATGAGCACATTTTATTTGACAGCAATGAAATTGTCTAATCTCCTAGTTTGTGAACTTGTCTAATCTCTTTTAGTCTTTCGCATAGATTATAAGATTAAAAAAAATGATGTGACATATCTAATGATGATAAATGATCAACACATCTTAACTCCAAATTGTAGGACAATGTATTTATGAGTCTTCTCGATTGTATGTTGTTCAAACTCAATTTTTTCATTTAATGTGGGTTTGAAACTCACACTTATAATAACAACTCTCTCAAATGTGAAACTCTCTATGTTCTTGATCCCACACCAAGAAGCTCTTCCGCTCCTTCATCAAAGACGAATCATGACTCTGATATCAATATTAAACCATGAGCGAGATCGTCATGGAGTCGGATCATTACATTGACTCATTAAGTTTGAGTTAAAAAAAATTCTCAATTTTCTTCCAGTAAAATCATAAGTAGGGAGAGTTTGCAATTTTGTTTGTGAGAAAATTTTATGAAAGGATTAGCAAATTTTCTTGTAAAAATTACATGTTGAGGAATACAATCTTATGTTGAAATTGTGAATTTACGCATGATGTGTTGAACCACAATCAATTTAAAAGTTATGTTTTTTTCTCTTTTCTTTTTACTTATTTTGTGGTTGTGCTTCCGCTTTGTAGATATTTTCTTCTCTTCGATGTGTTTCCCAACTCGCCTTACCTTAAAAAAAATCAGCCTCAAATTCACAAGTTGAAAAATGTCAAATATTTAAAATATTAAAGACAATATTGAGAATATAAAAATTGGGTAAGGCAAGTTCAATCTTTTTTTCAATTGAATTCGTATTAAACGTTTTTTATAGGTCACTTTCAGTCATAATGTTCCAAGTCTCATCTCATAGCTTCAATGTTCGAAGTTTCTAAGCATTTAGATATAAAAGACCTAAACCCCCACCTTTCTCTGTGTACATAAAGTATAGCCCTAGTATAAAACGAATTCGTATTAAACGTTTTATGGGTCACTATCACAGTTAACCCAAATTATATAAAAGCTCTTTTTCTATGTTTTTTCTTCAACAAAGACAGTCCAATGCAATACAAACCTTAAGTCTTATATAAATAGGCTTAAGGTGTCACATTGTAACCAACCAACTTTCTCATTTTGTAATATACTACTCATTACTATCAATACAAGCTTTTCTCTATTCCTTCCATGGATGCCATGCTTCATAACAATACTCAAGTTTGTGTTGAGCTCACAGTGAGAGGAACAATGGCACAAGGAACTACAGCAGTAAATGCAACGGGGTTCAATTCAACTTCAACAAGGTAAATTAGTTCAATTTTTAGCTCATAATTCACTACTAAACATTAAATCTTCTACAATGAAGTTATTAAATATACTATTGCTAACATTTTCTTTTCTTGAATTTTTTCAACCTTTCTAGCTTGAATGAAGTTGGAAAATTATTTGGCCAATTTTTCGAGCTATTGTTTATAATCATCGGGTTTGCAACACCGAATACAAGTATGGAAAAATCACCACTTCTGATGGCTTTGGTTTTCATGGTTGCTCTTTACTACTTGGTTTTGCTGCTTGTGACAATGCTACATCTTCACATCAAGAACTTCCTTCCATTCATGATGTTGATTTTTTTACTTGGAAGTCTTGTTTCAGTTCTAGCTTTGATGATGATTTCTCCTACAATTGCTTGGATTTTTTTGGGCTTGTGGATCTTACTCTTTGCTTTGATGTGCTATGAGAATAAAAAAGAACTCTATCAAATATTGATTCCAGAAAGGATCAAGAAAGTTTTTGAGGGTGAGACTCAGAGTGGCAATTCAGAGTTATCATTCTAGAGAAATTGATTGCATTTGATTAAGTAAAATTTTATGTGTATCTTGCTTAAGAAAAATTTATATGTTGTATTTTTATTTTGTTGTTATTGTTTTTGATAAATGTGTTTCTATTTTTTATCATGTTGCTGTAAGATGTAAAATGTTCTTTTGAAATTTGAAATATCCTATAATAGCTATTGTGAAATAATTAATTGCATGGTTTTCTTCTTGCTGAATTGATTTTGATAAGTGTGTGTGGAAGTGGAAGTCTTTTTTTCGGTATAATAAATGATTTATTTTGTGGTAAAAAGTGTGTATTTGAAATTAATAAGTGCAAAATCCTCTTTCTTTTTCTTTTTTTTGGTCAAGTCAAAATCCTCTTTCTTTATCTACAAGTTATTCACTTTTATATGACTAGTTACTAGTTAGTATTTGGGTATGTTCCATGTCAGCATATGATAAAAGACGACGCGTTTGTGTGTGGTTTAATACGTTTTAAACCCTTCAATGAAACAAGTAAAATGGATATTTGTAGCTTGCTTTAGAACAATTTGTGTGTTTGCGAACTGAAGTTCTAGTTTTTGATGTAAAATGTTCATTTGAAATTTGTCATATATACTGTAATGGGTATTGCAAATAATTGATTGCATGGTTTCTTTTTTCTTGTTGAGCTGATGTATAAAATATAAATGTTACACGTAAATCTCGAGTAAATTTTTTGAGCGAGTTAAGTTCATTTTCCTCAAAGATCAATGTTAAAAGAACGGTTCTACTTCAAATACTAGAGCTCGAATATCATATTTGAAATAGAAACATAAGAGAATTCGAAATAAGTAGATAATTTGAAATTTCAAACGGTATAACTTCTAAAAACCTATCATGTCGAAATGTAACAAAGAAGTCTTTTTGGGATGGTTTTTTTTGCTTCAGCATTAAAGGTCTGTTTGATCTGCTAAAAAAAGTATTTGACATAACAATACAAGATAAAACAACACATTGTAGAACATCATAAGACGAACGTTTATGGTATTGATAGAATTTTTGTTTTATATGATTTTTGGTGGACAAAATGCTATTTTGGTATTGTTAAAATTTGCGGCCTAACTCATCGTTACAAAAATAGCTTTTAAGGTGAGGAATGCCTCCACTTCATAAATTTTTATCAAGAGTCTTATCAATTCAACGCAGACTTGGGTTTTTCACAGTACATCCCCCTCACGCCCAACACTCCTTGGGCTTGGTGTGTGGATAGGTAGGTGACCCTTGAATTCGACAAGTTTTGATACCATGTTTAAAATTTGAGGCTTAATTCATCCTTAAAAAACCGGTTTTAAAGATGGGGAGTGTCTCTCTTTATAAACTCTTATCAAGAGTCTTATCTATCCGACGTGGGACTTGAGCTTTTCCTAATAAGTATTTTAGACAAATTTTATTTGGGGTAAAAATTGTGGTGTAGTTTAATGATGAACAAGAATTTTAGTTTTTATCTTATCCCTTACCTCCAACTTGTAATGTCCCGAAACAATTTTAGAGATAAACACTCTATCAACTAAAGAATCAAACTTGAATCTTAATTAATTATTCGAGTTCAATTTTGGAAAGAAAAATTTCAGGCCTATAAAATAAGTTTTTGTACAAAGTATGTCTGGAGGTTTTCTTTTACAAGAATACGTGTGTGGAAGTTAATAAGTTTAAAGTCCTTTTTCCTTTTCTTCATCTTATTCACTTTTATATGACTAGCTAGCATTTGGCACTCTCCCAATCAAACGTTTAATACGAATTTTGTACTATACACTGACCCAATCGATCTAGTATTTGGATATTTTACTTGTCAACATATGATAAAAGAGGACGCGTTTGTGTGTGGTTTAATACGTTTTAAACCCTTCAATAAACCAAGTAAAATCGGGTATGTGTGGCTTGCTTTAGAACAATTTGTGTGTTTGCTAAATCAAGTTCTAGTTTTTGTTGTAAAATGTTCATTTGAAATTTGTAATATTTTGTACTGAGTATTGTCAAATAATTGATTGCATTTTTTTTAGGCAAAAGGAAGATTAAAATAAATAAAAAAGAAGAAATACAGATATTGGGATGGGAGGATATTAGATCTGACTCAGGTACAACCCAAACAGAAATACATCATGATAAACATACCACGTGGCTCAACCCTAATCAATCCTAACAAAATTCCTAATCACACGCGCAATTCAGCAAACCTGCGTACGAGCGCGAAACCAGGTTACAAAAAATATGAAGAGTAAATATGTACGAAGTCAGGGCTTCAAACTGACAAATGTATCGGCCGTCAACACGGTATCAATTCAAGTGCTAACAACTTTTTGAACAAAGCAACAAGTATAATAGCTCTTTCGAACATAAAGTAAATATTTGATTGCATGGTTTTCTTCTTGCTGAGATAAAATAAAATATATATGCTATAAACAAATCTTGAGGAAACACTGGTGCGAGTTTAGTTCATTTTCTTCAAAGACCAATACTAAAAAAATGGTTCTACTTCAAATACCAGTGCCTCAGAATGCTAACACATGGGAGTTCGAAATTAGTACATCACTTGAAATTTCGTTTTTGGATAAAAAAAAAACCGTTTTAATTTTTTTTTTTACAAAACCCGTTTTATATTTTTTTGACATAAAATAACTCATATCATTTCATTCATCAAAATAGAGGTAATACAAGATGTACACTCAAATCAAAGACATGGTGTCGAGAATATAACTTTGACGCCATTGCTAAAAACGAAAATTTCTTAAAAAAAAATAAAATTTGTTTTTGTTTGGCCTATTAAGGGGGTAAATCAAAACAAATTTTTTTTACAGGGGTAAATCAAAAAAAAATTACAGGGGGGAAAACCGGAAATGACATATATTACATGAGGGTAAAGACCTATTAACCCTTCTTCTTTCATGCGTTTCTTGTGTCCTAAACTTAGGACTTATGACCTTAAATCTATCAACCGAAGAATCTAACTTGGGTCTTAATTTTTTTGTTAGAGGCCGGGGTTTGAACCATGGATCTTGCATATATTATGCATTGTCTATATTAACTGAGTTAACCTCACGATGAGAACTTGGGTCTTAATTAATTATTCAAGATCATTTTTTGAAGGAAATTTTTTTCACGCCAATAAAATAAGATTTTGTACAAAGGATATGTGTTTTTTTACAAAAATACGTGTGTGGAGGTAAATAAGTGCAAAATCCTTTTTCCTTTTCTACAACTTATTCACTTTTATATATGACTAGCTAGTATTTGGTTTTTTCCTTGTCAACGCATTAACTTTGAGTATAACTTGGTAACATCTTGTCTGGCACTGACCCAATCCATCTAGTACGAATTTTATACTTTGTGGAACACTGTCCCAATTAAACGTTTAATACGAATTTTGTACTATATACTCAACTCTCTTTATTGTATGATGATCATACTCAATTTAATTTCAAGGTTTTATACCTTTTGGTTAAGTTAATAGATACGAAATTAATAGGATACAAAATTATTTATTAATTTATCATTTAATTAAAAAAATTAAAATACGAAAGAACTTTAAAAAAAATCATCGAAAGCAAATTTATTATTAAAAATGTTAATATTTGTTTTTTGAGGGGTTGTTGATAATGTCAATATTGGTTGTTTAAAGTTTTATTTTTTAGAAAGAAAAAGTGTGGTTTATATATACAAAAAAAAAAAACTTGTATGCAATTATTTCGTATTAAACGTTTCAATGGGTGCTTATAAAGAAAACCAAAAAACAAAACAAGAAAACGTAAAGGATCACTGTGAGACCCTTTCTAGTTGAATGAAGAAATTTATTTATTATAATAGTTAAAAGAATCAAGATGTAATTATCCACCCTAACAACATTCTCACAAGTCACAACTGTTAATCTAGCTAACTGCAATGTCTCTTGCACCACCTCATGTGTAAGCACATTTATATTTTCATTGTCGCATAAATATTTGACGCTCAACATTACGTTACAATCTAGTGGAACTTGTTATTCTTTGATCCAACTCATGTACTCGTATTATCTAAGAGTAAAGATCTTCTCCATCTATTAAAATAAATGGAGATTGTCATTTAAAGAGATATAGATACATAAAAAGTAGATAGTGGGTTCCAGCAATAAATGGAGATTGTCATTTATTTCTGTATGCATCTCTCCAAATGAAAGAAATTGAAAGAGACTTAAATGAAGAGGATCTCAACTCATTATCTACGGTAGCAAGTCGTCAATATCTGTATCTCAATGTAGCATTTTGTAGAAACATCGAAACTTGTATAGGTGATAGGAAAATCCTACTCATTAAGCCAACAAAGACTTTTAAGGTTGGAAGTGTTTAAAGTTCTCATTAGCAATCCTACCGGCTGGTCCATAAATGTCATTGGATTCGACATGTTTCCTTATCGGACACGCACATGTGTCTTACACCGACATATATAATTACATTTATTTATATGATTTTTTCAAATTATTATCAGTGTTGGTGTATCGGTTTTCGTAAATGTATTTATGTTTCATAGATGTTCATGAGTTGCTCATCATTCTTCTCCATATATTTGTCGTTGAATTATTAATGAAATGTCATGATCCTCAGATCCATAAGTTGAAAAAATGTCAAACATATAAAATATTAAAGACCAATATTGAGTCCAAAAAAAAAAAAACGAATGAAAGTTCAATAGAATAGTATCGTATAAAACGATTCGTATTAAACGTTTTAATGGGTCACTTTCCATGTTTTTTCTTCAAAAGAGACAAGTCTATTCCAATTAAACCTCAACTACTACTATATAAGAAAAGCAATATTAAAGAATGTGTTATACACATCAAAATTTGAGTTTGAAGAACAATGGCAGAATTAGGAGCTGCAATTTCAAATGCAACTTCAACTTCATCAGCTTCAACAAGGTAAATAACTTTTCAATTTTCAGCTGAGTAACTACTAAAACATTACCTTACTCTGTTTTTCAATTAAATTTTTTTTTTTTTTTGAGTCAATTGAAGTTCAATACTAGTATAATATTCCTAACAATTACTTTGTTGAATTCATTCAATCATTTCTAGATTGAAAGAAGTGGGAAAATTATTTGGCCAATTTTTCGAACTATTGTTCGCAATCATCGGGTTTGCGAAAATGAACACAAGTAATGGAAAGTCTCAAGTTGATATCAACCCAATTATAATGGCTTTAGTTTTCATGGTTGCTCTTTACTACTTGGTTTTGGTGCTTGTGACAACGTTACATCTTCACATCAAGAGCTTCCTTTCTTCCAAGATGATCATTCTTTTACTTGGAAATGTTGTTTCAATTTTAGCTTTGATGATTATTTCACCAACAATTGCTTGGATTTATTTGGGTTTGTTGATTTTAATCTTTGCTTTGATGTGCTATGTAAATCGAAAAGAACTCTATCAATGGATTCCACAAAAGATCAAGAAAGTTTTTGAGGGTAAGACTCAGAGTGGCAATTTAGAGTTACCTGCAGTTAGGTCGCTTCCTATCTAGACAAATTAATTTCAGTGTGTTGTATTTTCATTTTGTTGTATGAGTTTCTATTTTTTGTCATGTTGTATTATGATGTAAAATGTTAATTTGAAATTCGTAATATCCTATGATAGCTATTGTAAAATAATTAATTTCATGCTTTTATTCTTGTTGAACTGATTTTGATATGTTACTGTGGAAATGGAAGTCTTTTTGTTAGGTACAAAGTGTGTGTAGAACTTAATAAGGGCAAAATGGGTATGCGTAGCTTGCTTCAGAACAATTTATTTGTTGTATTTTCATTTGGTTGTTATTGTGTTGGTTACAAGAGTTTCTAGTTTTTGTGATGTTTTGTTGTTGAATGATGTAAAATGTTCATATGAAATTTTTACTAGGGTCTTGCTAACGAGTGTCACTCGATCAAACATTCTTAATTAAGAAAATGCTTTTAAAAATGATGGATTTGCATGGTTTTCTTCTTGCTAAGCTGATATAAAAAAAATGTTACATGTAACACTCGAGTAAACGATTTCGAACGAGTTAATTTAATTTTCCTCAAGGACAAATATTAAAAGAATGGTTCTACTTTAAATACAAGAGCTTGAAGATCATTTCTCGAATAATAACATTGAAACTTGGAACAATTACGACCAGATTCACTTGAAATTTCAAACAGTATAAAATTGTCATGCCAATGTGTATCAAAGAAGTCTTTTTGGCAACGAATATAAGTTATTCGGAATATAAAATTCAAAGTATAAGAAGAAACTTCCGAAAAAAACTCCATAGAAGACACATGTCATTCATGCATTATAGATGCTATATTTTTATTTTATTTTTTTTATAAATTATAGCATCAAACTCATGCAAAAGAGGTCATTTTCGTTTCATGAAAACTTGCCTACTCTCTTCACACGAAAAAAAAAAATGAAAACTTGCCTACTAGATAACACGAATGATGTATCTTATTCATTTCGATTATAAATAATGTTATTTTTTATCTTTACTTCTTGCTTTCTATACTTTACATTTTCACTTTCTTTTATCTTTATTCTGTCACTCATTTCTTGCGTCACAAACTTAAAGCTTCAAGTCTTAAATATATATCAACCCCTTTAACGATCTAATTAACTTGAGTTTTCGATTGATCTTAGTTTGTTATGTTGAAAGAAAAGTTTTCTATGAAAAATAAATAGTATTTTTTTTGTACAGTCATTTATTTATTTTTGGTACAGTGTGTGTAAAAGTTAATAAGTGCAAAATTAACTTTCCTTTTCTACAAGTTATTCACTTTTATACAGCTAGTATTTGATTTTTTTCCTTGTCAACATATTACTTTGAATATAACTTGGCAACATCGTGTGTGCCCCTGACCCAATTGATCTGATATGGATTTCATTCTTTGTGGGACACTGTCCCAATTAAACGTTTGATACGAATTTTGTACTGTATATACAACTTGTTTTGTTTTTTTATTTATTTGGGTGTAAATCGGATGTCTTCTACGCACAACTATAGAGACTAACCTCTCGAGTATTATTTGCTCAAAAAAAAACCTCTCGAGTATTATGGAACCTAAATATACGGCAAGCTCTCCTAAAAGTTTTAACGTTGCGGCATGTACAAGGCTAGATTCAAACACTGGACCTTACTTAAGATAGAGGAGTCATGTGTCATCTCATCTAAGCGCTCTTGGATTTTATTTTTTAATTTATGATCATACTCAATCCAATTTCAGGGTTTTTATATTTTTTTGGTTAAATTTTGATCATTTAGCGAATGTCGATCGCGTAATAAACAATTAATAGAATACCAAGATAAAAAATTGAACAAAAAGAAAAATATATAATTACTAATGGTTATTAGACCAAGTATTTCCCTGTTCAACCCAAGCATCTCCCATATTCCACGCATTTTCTTCTTCACTTAAAATGAGAAGTGTTTAGCCATGGATTCCAGCCTTGATTTGTATTTTCCAGCCACATATTTTCATTTCCTACCCCAAGCATTTTTCTCATCAACTAATCAAGCATTTTCCTCCGCATATATACTCTCATCCTCTTGTGTTGAGAATAGTGGAGTCAAAGGGAGAAAGATCATAGATGTAAGCAAGATAGAGAGCATATGTGTATTTATGAGAAGAATACTCATTAAAATTCATATTTAATGAATATAGATTGAAAAAAGATAAAATGAGATACAATGAAGTGACATATTTATAGTCCTCTATGATACTAACTAGAACGATTAACTAACCATAATCATCTATAACTATAGTAGCTAACTAACTATAAGCACCTAACTAACTCTAACTACCTGAACTAACTCCACACAACCTTCAACTATTTTAGTAGTCTCCCTCAAACTCAAAATGGAGAAATTCATCATTTGAGGTTGGAATACAATGAAAGTTCATACTGAAGTTACTAAGTAAAATGGGGGGTAAAACTAGCAAATGACAAAAAATGATTGGAAAACATAGAATGCCCTTATTGAGGCCCAACAAAGTTCTGATGAAGCCCAGAGCCAATTGAGAAGTTGAGATGAGTTGTGAGTGAAGAAACACGTTTCTCAAAGAAAAAATAATAATTCCAGAAGCTTTTCTCAAATGCGTTTTTTTGCAAACATGAAAAAGACATATATGAACCAAAACAACTTATCTAAAACGACCATATGTAATGCACTTTCTTCAACCGAAATGGCTTTTGCCAAAACGTGATTCCAATGGAAAATTTGGAGCATGAATTTCTTTCCCTAACACACTTTGTGATTCTTTGAAACAGACGATTGAAACCAGTTTCAACCAAAAGCATATATGTTGCCAAAGTACGAAACTCTGAAAAATTGCAATGACGCGTATCATGACGAACAAAAGCGAATTCATCCAAAATCGCTTATTCAAAGAACACGTTTTTCCTTTGATTCTCTATTGATTATGATTCTAATTTTTCTTTTCAATTTTGTTGTTTCTGGTGTTTGACTCTGGTGTTGCGACGAAGGAAGACCGAGTGAATATTCCTTCGGGATCGAAAACAAAGATTGATGATTTGAAAGTAAGATAACATTGTGTTTGTATCATCGCAAGAAAACTAAGACAAATCACTGGCACAAACACAAGCGACAAAAACAGTGATGATCGAACTGAACTTACTCCAAGTTAATTCCAACAAAACGGATGGGGGATTCAAAGATTCTCTAATCGCCGTTACGCATCCGAATCAAACCAACCTAATCTCGCATTTGGCAAGTTAATTTAAACCTTGCAACCACTTTCATCTTTTCTCTTTTATTTACTTTCTAATAAATCTAGCTACATACCGAGTTGATGAAAATCCCTGTGGAGACGATAAACTTAATACTTTATTACTTGATACGATTTAGGGCACTTGCCAAAACTTTGTCTCATACACCATCAAGGTTGAAAGATCGTAACTTGGAGGACTGTTTCAGTCCTTTTAAATAGGTGAAGGATAAAATTCTTCTAATGATGGCAGAATGTCGTTGGTCAATGGTTACAAAAGACGGGTTATGTAACTTTTGAGAGTTACATCTTGAATGGGAATGAGACGTTTCAGATTGGTTGGTGGTCTGACCTTTGTAAGCTCACCTCCCTATCGAGTGAGTGTTCAAATAGCTTATTTTGGGCCTAATTGGATAGGGCCGGTTTGAGAAGAAATAGAATCACATGGTCTCAAGCAATACCAAATATCCCTAAATCTATAAGCAACTCCTACAAATTATCTCTGAAATGACCTCTAACTCTACTAAAATGACTCAAAAACATAGCTAAAATATCATCAAATGTTTATAAGGAAAAGTAATTCCCACCTCACAAGCATGTTTTGTGAAAATGAATTTTTCTCAACCACAAACTTTAGAGATTTACTTTTCCCACCCTGAGTGTTTCCTCGCGCGCCCTATTTTTTTCAAAAATGTCCTTAAGTTTCCAGATTTTATAATCCAGAATGGCGTTTTCTTTTGTTAAAGGGTGAAAAAATGAGTTACGGATTTTTCCGGATTTTGTAATCCGGAAACTTCAAAAAATAGGGTGTGTTACATGAATTTCCCGGATTATTTAATCCAAACACCCCCTAAACCCCATTTTTCAAGTGAAAAACAGTTCAGATTATATAATCCAAACTGTATCAGCACAAATTCTAAACATGTTTGTAACATGGATAGTCATTTTAGGGACAATATTAATCTTTCTAACTCTCATCCTTCTGTTTTGGGTCATTGTTACCTGTTCTTAGTCAATATTCGGGTTTTCGGGATACTTTATCAGATTGTTACGAAACTTCCCTAGAATATCATAAAAAATTCAAGGACCATGACTCCCGTAGAAGAGACTTCTTATGGGACTCCGCCCCTCAAAATCCAAAATTCCATCGTTTAGACCCATTTTTCATTTTTTTTAATTTTTCATATTCTCAGAAAAATTTGAAAAAAATTTCCTTTAGTTTTATTTGATTTTTAGAATTTTTTTTGTGGTATTTTTATGATTTTATTATTTGACAGGTTATTAGCATTTTTTACTTAGTTTTTTTTTTGTTTTTAAAAGCAAAACTCAAAACTGCTGAAATGTGAGAGAGTCTGATGACTGATTATACATAAGAATTGTCCGGATTATAAAATCTGAAATAGTAAACATGAATCCGGATTTTAAAATCCAGACTGCATAAGGGCATTTTTGAAAATTTTACAAGGTGCGGGAGAAGGCCATAGGGTGGGAAAAGTAATTCTCCAAATTTTAATATGGTATCAGAGCATATCAATCGGGTCACCGACCATATAAACTACTCAAGCCCAATGGTGTTGGACGCGGGGAGGTGTATTTGAAAAACCTCAAGTCTCACATATAAAAGATAGGACTATATATGTCTAGAAGTCCGAACTCAACTGGCAAATGCCGAAATTGCAAGGCCGGACGTTGTGACCTGGGTTCGAACCCGGGACCTCACAGTTGTGTGTGAGTTTATTTTCAGTGGTTTACCACTTCATCTAAGACGAAAAAAAATAATAAATAGGACTATATATACGAGTTATTGAGAGTGTCACCTCTCACTTTACAAGACGGCTTTGTAAGGATCAATTAAATGAAATAAAAAAAATTAATATGCTAACACAACCTATCGATCCGACCACCCACCATTTATATACACGCGTCAAGCCTAATATTGATGGACGTGAGGTTTGTATTGGGAAATATCCAAGTCCCACAAAGGAAAGATATGTCTCTTGATAAGAGCTTATTAAGAGTGACAACCCTTTTTTTTTTAAAAAAAAGAGTGACAACCCTCATCTTAAAAGTTGATTTTGTGAGATTTTGTTAGACCAAACCACAAATTATAAGATGGTATCATATTCTCCTCCAAGATATGTTAGACTACCTATATTATTAGGTTTTTGCTATTAAATCATCCACCATTTTATGATGTAAAGTGTTCATTTGAAATTTGTAATATCATAACCAAGTTGATTGGGCTCCAGTGGCAAGGAGCTCCTTCTAAGGACGTATCCGGGAAATACTGGGTTCGATTCCTAGGGGAAATAACGTTTGGCCAGTGCGCATGCCTTTACGCACGAACCAGATTAGTCGCCCACTGTTGGTGGGTCGAAAACCGGTGCGAAAGCCAAAAAAAAGAAATTTGTAATATCCTACAATAGCTATTGTGAAATAATTAATTGCATAATTTTGTTTTTGCTGAACTAATTTTGATAAGTGTGTGGAAGTCTTTTCATTCGGCAAAATCATATTTTTGTTTCGTACAAAGTGTGTGTGTGGGGAAGTTAATAAGGGCAAAATCCTCTTTACTTGTCTACATTCACTTTATATGACTAGTATTAGGATATTTTTATTTGTCAACATATGATAAAAGACGAGACACCTTTGTGGTTTAATACGTTTGAAACCCTTCAATAAAACAAGTAAAATCGGTATGTGTAGCTTGCTTTTGAACAATTTGTGTGTTCTATTTTTGTTGTAATTATGTATATGATAAATGAGTTTATAGTTTTTGTGATGTTGTAATTTGTAAAATGTTCATTTGAAATTTGTAATTTCCTATGATAGCTATTGCCAAATAATTGATTGCATGGTTTTCTTCTTTCTGATCTGATATAAAATATAAAATATTACACGTAAATCTCGAGTAAATGTTTATGAGCGAGTTAAATTCATTTTTCTCAAGTCCATGAGCTTAGCTTAGTTTATATGGACAATTCATAATATCTGCAAGGGTCTTGGTTTGAACTTCGGGCTTTCCGTTTCTCCACATTTAAAATGTGTGAGCTCTAACCACTAAACTATTTGACAAAAAAAAAATCATTTTCCTCGAAGACCAATATTAAACGAATCGTTATACTTCAAAATGCTAGAGCTCGAAGATCATGTTTGGAATACTAACACAAGAGAATTTGAAATAAGTACATCATCTAAAATTTCAAACCGTGTCTGGCACTGACCCAATCCATCTAGTACGAATTTTATACTTTGTGGAACACTGTCCCAATCAAACGTTTAATACGAATTTTGTACTATATACTCAACTCTTTATCTTAGTTTTATTTTATGATCATAGTCAATTCAATTTCAAGGTTTTATATTTTTGGTTAACAGAATACAAAATTATTTATTAATTTATTTAAAATAATTAAATATTAAAGAACTTTAAATAAAATCATCTAAAAAGATATAGAAGTTTAAAATAAAAAAAAACATCTAAATATGTAAGATGGAAGGACATATAAGGTCGACTTGGTGCCATGTGGATTAGACTTATTTTAAACTTATTCAAAACATCTTATCTAAACAAATAAGATTTTATGTACTATTTATAAGTTGTAAATATAGTTTATGAAAACACAGTTTAAAAATAAACAAATTTTTGTTAGCAGAAATTTATAAATTAACATAAAAGTTTACTTATTTACTTACACTTATAGATAGGTGATTGGAAAATCTTTCTCTTCGAGCCAACAATGACTTTTAAGGTTGCAATAGTGTTTAAAGCTTTCATTAGCAATCCTATCAACCGATACAGTAATGTTCATCTATGAAGCACGAACACTCCTTAGGTTAGACATGTTTTGGTGTCGGACGCATATAGGTGTTTGACACTGACACGACATAGCCACATATAATTACATTGAATTATGTGATTTTTTTATATTATTATCGGTGTTGTATGTGTTTGATGTCCGTATTTGTATTGGTGCCTCATAGATGTTCATCAGTTGCTCATCATTCTTCTCCATATATTGGTCGTTGAATTATCAATGAAACGTCATGAGCACTTTTATTCAAATATTAAATTGAGGTGGGGCAGGTTCAATCTTTTGTGCTCTTTGGGAGTGAAAAAGTTCAATTGAATACTATCGTATAAAACGAATTCGTATTAAACGTTTTAATGGTTTACTGTCTCATCCAAATTCATAGCTCTTTTTCCATGTCTTTTCTTCTATTCCAAAACTCAACTCTTATATAAGAAAAGCAATATTGACGAATGTGTTGTACTCGTCAAAAGTTGAGTTTGAAGAACAATGGCAGAATTAGGAGCTACAATTGCAAATGCAACTTCAACTTCATCAGATTCAACTAGGTAAATAACTTCAATTTTCAATCACTACTCAAACATTAACTTACTCTGTTTCTTCTGTTTTTGGTAACACTCTTTTTTTCTAACATTTAATTTTTCTTGAATTCATTCAACCCTTTCTAGATTTAATGAAGTTGGAGAATTATTTGGCCAGTTTTTCAAGCTATTGTTTGCAATCGTCGGGTTTGCAGCAATGAATACAAGCAATGGAAAATCTCTACAGATGATGGCTTTGGTTTTCATGGTTGCTCTTTACTATTTAGTTTTGGTGCTTGTGACAATGCTACATCTTCACATCAAGAGCTTCATTCCGTCCAAGATGATCATTCTTTTACTTGGAAGTGTTGTTTCATTTCTAGCTTTGATGATGATTTCTCCTACAATTGCTTGGATTTATTTGGGTTTGTGGATCTTCATCTTTGCTTTGATGTGCTATAAAAGTAAAAATGAACTCTATCAATGGATTCCAAAAAGGATCAAGAATTTTTTTGAGGGTAAAACTCAGAGTGGCAATTTGGAGTTACCTGCAGTTAGGTCGATTCCTATCTAGACAAATTGATCTCATTTCTAGCTTACGAACAATTTGTGTGTTGTATTTTTATTTTGTTGTTATCATTTTTGTTACATGAGTTTTGATTTTTTGTCATGTTGTTCTACTATGATGTAAAATGTTCATTTGAAATTTGTAATATCAGCTATTGTAAAATAATTAATTTCATGGTTTTATTCTTGTTGAACTGATTTTGACATGTTACTGTGGAAGTGGAAGTCTTTTTGTTCGGTACAAAGTGTGTAGCTAGTACTTATTTGGGTATTTTCGTTGTCAACGTATGGTAAAATTGGTATGTGTATTTTTATTTTGTTGTTATTGTGTTTGTTAAATTAGTTTCTACTTGGCTTGATAGGTGCAATGCGTAATTTATGTAGAGGCATGGGTTCGAATCCCTGACACCCCACTTCTCCACATTTAAAAATATGTGAGCTTTAGTTATTAGGCTAATTGACAAAAAAAAATGAGTTTCTACTTTTTGTGATGTTTTGTTGTTGTAAGATGTAAAATGGCCATTTAAAATTTTTAATAGGGTCTTGCCCACAAATATCTTAAATGTACTTTTTAAACCTTCTTATCTAAGAAAAATGCTTCTAAAAATGATTGATTTGCATGGTTCTTTTTACTAAGATGATATATAAAAAGCAAATGTTACATGTAACACTCGTGATAGAATGTTGACGACTTTTAATTATCTTGGAATTACTCTCAATTATTATTAATAATTGAGAGTAATTACAAGATAATTAAAAGAAGTCAAACATTTTATCAACTCGAGTAAACGATTTTGAGTAGAGGTTTTTCTGGTACGGTTTAATTCGGTTTATAGGTTAAAAGTCATATGAACCGCAAGATAAAAAAATATGTGGTTTGGTTTGGTTTGATTGACTTTAAAAATGAAATTTGAACCAAACTAATTCAAACCAATGCGGTTTGGGTTGTGTGCTCTTGATTTTCGGATATCAAATCATTGATTGATTTGAATCGTCAATCTTTGAACTCTTAACTTTTATTCGTGGGAAGGGAAAAAGTAAGTAAAAACCCTTATGAGATTATGGATCCGGGGGTTGATTTCGCAGAGGGAAGGTGTTAAGCACCCTACACGACTACGGTACTCCGTAGGAACCTTTTGCCTAATTTACCTTGTGTTAATTCATTTACTTATTTTGAAAATACTTGCCTAATTGTCTAAGTGAAAGAATGGAGGGAGAAGAAGTATGTTTTTGGTTGTTTTTATTTGATTTGGAAGGATTAACTCCTTTGCCTACATACCCTGAAAAGGGATCAAAACCAATGTAGTTCACTCTCAAAAATTATTTTTGTGGGTTGGGTTATTTTTAGAGTTTTTGAAAATAGTTCTAAGAAGGGGAAAGAGGCCTCAAGGCATAGAGTAATGAAAGAAGTGCAGTTGTTTGCTTTTAATTAAAGAAAATCCAAGTCTAATATGGATATTAAAATTGCTTAAAATTTGATTAAGAAAATAAAAGGAAAACAAACTCTTGGGTTAAATTCCAAGGTTTCTTAAGAAAATATTTTTGAAGTTTGATATATTTGATTTTTTTGGTAAAAAGATTTTTTCTAAGCTAACGGTAAAACACTACACGTTTCGACGTAACGTAAATAAAATGTGAAAAGAACTACCAAGGATGTTGGATCCCAAGTAGAATTCCATCTTAAAATTACTAGTTGTTTACTTTTAAGACTCTCAAATTAGTCAAGTTATTTAATCCTAGTATGTCTCTAATTCACTTTGATCCTCACACACCATCCAAGCATAAAGCGGTAAATAAATTTGTGGTGTCGGTGCATTTTTACTATATGAGTATTACATAGAGCCTAAGTACATGCTAAAGCTTCAAAAAAAGTAAATGACAAGAAATATAAAAGTGCATAAATTAAATTACAACCAAACCTATTATACATACTAAAAATTTTAAGGATAACAAAATAAAAATGCCAAAAAATGAAATATGAATGAGATGATGAGCAAATATAATGCAAAATAACACTAATGAATAAAAAAAACAGCAAAAAAAAAATAATGAACACAAAGCATAATATTTTTAAAAGGAAAGAAAACAAAGAGAAAATAAATTTTTAAGAGAAAATGACGTACAAATTAAAAATAAGGGTGCAGTTAGCAAAACAGTAGTGGAAATTAAAAGAAAGTTAGGCTCAGACTGGACAGATCTGGACCGTTAGATGAATCAGAAGGTCCAGATCTAATTCCAGGTAAACTCATCACAGCCACTGGATCCAAGATCCAAGAGTTTAAAAAACAGGAACACAATAGTGAAAATAAAACAACACTCATAGATTTAAAGCCAAATACATCGTAGCCGTCAGATCGTAGATCTACGGTTTAAACAAAAGACACACAGTGAGGAACAGAGGGAGGCGCTCCACATGGCTTGAACAGGAACCATCAAGAGCCGTTAGATCTCAGATCTAACGGCCTAAACCTGAGGGTATATGAATCACTCATGGACCAACGCGCGCTATATTAAAATAAAAAAGCACTAAAAAAGGATTTAACAACAAAAAAACACATAAGTTACAAAAAAAAACCTCTCTCTACAAAATTCTAGTGAGAGAAGGTCTGCAATTGCAGCCTTCTTCTCTGACCTACCAACCCCACGCCGGCGCGGTGGCCAACGACCACAGGGTGGCGGCGCCGCCGGCCACCACAAAACTTCTCCGATTCAATTTTTAGAGATTTACAAATTCATTTTTCTCCTGATTTTGAATACCAAATCAAAATTCTCAAAAACCAAACGTAGAAGCCTAGACCTACACTTCAAGTTTCGGAAGAAAAAAAAATCTAGAGATGAAAGATGAACAACAACAAAACAAAAAGAGAGAAGTTACCTCTTCGGATCGTTTAGATCTGGAGATTATGTCTTCGGAAAATTTCGATGAACATCGGAAAACCTCTACTTCCTTGTTGTGTTTTGTTGTTGTTCGAACTTTGAAGCACCAATTTCCTTCTTCTTTTTACGGATCCGCTACTGTTTGTTGACGAATATTGGATATGTGTTGGTATGAGCCGAATTCGTTAATGATTTGGGGTTTTGATTAAATGTTGTGTTGCTGAAATTTTTATGTATAAACATTCATGAGGTGTTCATGATGAATTTTGTGAGTTTTTGGTGTTTTGATTCGGAATTGGATGAGAGAGAAATGGAAATTGTGTTTGTAATAAAAGTTGCTGCAGAAATTCTGACTCCGATCTGACTTCTCTGACCCCTCTACAGTGTGCAATAAATGCACCTATTTATATTGCTAGAAATTAGGGTTTTAAACATTGGACCAATGATATTGTGACACCTGAACAAACTTCGGGAGAAAGAAAAAAAAATCTGGACAACTTTGCATGCTTTAAAGACCAATAGGATGATGACATGTGTACAAGACTAATGACTAAAGGACTCTTTGACATTAAAATAATTAAAAAAGTTTAAAAGAATAAAAAATGAAATAAAATATAAATAAAATCAAAAATAAAAAAACTAATAGAAAAATTAAATAAACTAATAAAAAGAGAATATTAAGAAATAACAAAAAGTAATAAAAAGTAATTAAAATTGTCCCTTTCGATAACAAATGAGGTATTTTAAAATACCTCTCTGTCGAAATTTCAACTGAGACGACAAAATCACCCGGGTTTTAAAATACGAATAAAAACTTTTGACTGACTAAAAAAAATACGAATAACAATTTTAACATACGAACAAAAGAATTTAATTATACGAGTAAAAAGTTTTCGCTAACTAGAATACGGTAAAAAATCTTAACTCTACGAAAAGAAAAGTTTTAACTAACTAAAATACGGATAAAAATGTTTTCTAACTAACTAGAATATGAAAGAAAGATTTTAACTAACTAGAACGCGAATAAAAATGTTTTAAATACTTAAAGGACGAATGAAAAATTTAACTATACGAATAAAGGTTTTAACTATTTAAAATACGAAAGAAAAAGTCTTGACTGATTAAAATGCGAATAAAAATATTAATTGGTCAAAATTTAGGGTATGACAGGTTGGATCGGTTTGTGCGGTTTTTATCAAGACAATACAATTTTTTGTTTTCAACATTTAAAATCAAGTTAAAAAGTTAAAACACAACATATTTTCATAAATGTTTTCAACAATGTTTTAAATTTCATCCAACATTAAAATTTCATTTTCATCTAACAATTTTATTCTGTAAGAAATGCAAATACTAAGATTTTATCATTCTCTAAAATTTCAAGTGACACATAAAAATATTTTTGAAATAAACAGTAAAGAATAAACTTAACGTGAGAACAAATATGTCATTTTATAAAAGTTTTCATTGAGTTTATATGAGTATTAGTCTAGGTGGCATATGTTAAATTAGTGTTTTTCTTATGTTGCGGTTTGGTTTGGTTGGTAAAATAAAAACCGCAAACTGAACCAAACCATGTGGTTGAGTAAGAAAACAATCCGAATATGTCTGAACCAAATGCAATATTTTACAGTTTTGGTTTGGATTGGTTCAATTTGGGGTTTTTCTATTGGATTGGTTCGGTTTTGAACACACCTAATTTCGAATGAGTTAATTTAATTTTCCTCAAAGACCAATATTAAAAGAATGGTTATGCTTTAAATACTAGAGTTTTCTTTCAATAGTAACATTGAAATTTGAAACAAACTAGTGTATGAGCCCGTGTAATGCACGGGGTAAAAATTCAGTTATAAATATTTGACAAATAAATATATATTTTAAATAAATTTTAAGATTAATTTATGTTAAAATAAGATTTGCAAAAATGAGATATGGTTTGTCTCTTCTTTGACCGAGATCGAACAGTGTCTGTGCTCTTCTTACACACCTCGGTTAAAGTTATCCACCACTTTGAGGTTGGATCTATAACCCAATTTTTGTCCGTTGAGGTTTAGGAGAAGTTCAAGCTCATTTTGCACATGAAGGGGAAGTTTTTGTATAATTCATGGTGTTAGCTAAATTTTAACCATGAATAGATATGGTTAGCTTGATGGTTTAAAGTTGTGGTTGCAGATGCGATTGTGGTATGAAACTATGATTACATGTATTGTGGTTGTGGATTTTATAGATAAATGTTAGTAGTTGTTAGCATGTTATGTTAGTCTCCAAGACGTAGCTCAAGTGGATAAACTAAATAAGTGTGAGAAGGAGAATATTTAAAATAGCGTCTAAAAAATAAGTTATAAACTCGTGAAATAAGCTATAAGTTGTAGTTCAAGAGAGGTCAACCGGTGTATGCATATGATTGTTGATTGTGGATATTTTGCTCCTTTTAATTCGTATCAAACGTTTTAATTGGCCACTTTCATTCATTTGCTCCAAGTCTCGTGGCTCCAATGTTCGAAGTTTCTAAGCATTTAAAACATTAAAGATTATTGATAATATTGTGAATATAAAAATGGGGTGGGGCAAGTTCAATCTTTTTTGCTCTTAGGGAGTATAAAACGAATTCGTATTAAACGTTTCAATGGGTCACTGTCAGTCACCGTTAACCTTAAGCTCTTTTTCTATGTTTTTTCTTCAACAAAGACAGTCCAATGTGCTATGAGAATAAAAAAGAGCTCTATCAAATGATTCCACGAAGGATGAAGAAAGTATTTGAGGGTGAGACTCAAAGTGGCAATTCAGAGTTACCACTCTAGAGAAATTGATTGCATTTGATTAAGTAAAATTTCTATGTGTATCTTGCTTATATGTTGTATTTTTATTTTGTTGTTATTGTTTTTGATAAATGAGTATCTTATCATGTTGTAAGATGTAAAATGTTCTTTCAAAATTTGCAATATCCTTTTTGAAAAAGCTAAGAAAATATTTTAAACGAACAAAAAATGTTCCTCTAACACAAGACGTACCATAGAAATAAAGAGTCAAAATATGTTACAACAAAAAACTACCGCAAGCGCAACAATAGAAAAAACTTAGGAAATTGCCTTTAAACACATTAAGACCATCTCCATTGGAAGAGTCTTAACTATTTAAGACCCGGTACCTATTAGGTACCCCCAATGGGGAGAATTTTTTCAGGGTCTTACTTAAGACCCCCACTTTTATGCGGGATTCACACTCTTTTGATATTAAAAAATTGAAATATAATGATATAAAGTTATTGATAGTTGATTAGTGGGTCCCATTTAAGAACTTTGTATGAGATCTGAGTTGGAGAGATTGAGTGCTTATTAGGTACTACTATTAAAAAATTATAAATGAGTGATGTGTACACGTGAGACCCATTTAAGAACCCAAAAATGGATGTCTCCATTGTGGATGCTCTAAAGGATTCAGTCAACAAGTAGGTAATCAAAATCAAACAGTGAGGCTCTTGACCTTTTCGAGTAAAGATGTGAGAAGATCAGTCGTTTGATTAAATATCCTCTCATTCTTGTCCTTCCAAATAGTATACAACATTGATATCCATATAATATTGAAAGTAAAACGAGAGTTTTTTTTAAACCCTATATAACCCCTTAAATTGGAGAAGATGATCAGAAAAATTCTCATGAGAAGCCAGTGCAAAACCTAACTAGTATAATTCCAAAGGCGAGCATAAAAGTCGCATTTGAAAAACAAATGATCTATGTCTTCCAAACTTTCACAATCAGTCGAGCAGTGAACATTTGATGCAACAAAAATATTTGTCATAAACAAATTGTCCTTTGTTGCAATACGATTTAATAATACGTGCCAAATAAAAATGTTAACCTTTAGAGGAATCGCCTTAATCCACAAAACATGGTTGTCATCCACATTAAAATCAACCTCAGCTGCAGTTAAATTGCTATAAGCACTTTTAATCTTATACCGTTGGGACGAGTGAAGCCTCCAAACCCAACGGTCTGGTACCATAACCTGCAAAACTATATTAGAGATCAAACACTCTATCAACTAAAGAATCTAACTTGAATCTTAATTAATTATTCGAGTTCAATTTTGGAATGAAAATTTTTCCGGCCACTAAAATAAGTTTTTTATACAAATCATGTGTGGAGGTTTTCTTTTTTACAAGAATACGTGTGTGGAAGTTAACAAGTGCAAAATCCTTTTTCCTTTTCTACATCTTATTCACTTTTATATGATATGACTAGCTAGTATTTGGCACTGTCCCAATCAAACTTTAAATACGTTTAATTCGAATTTTGCACTATACACTGTGACCCAGTCGATCTAGTATTTGGATATTTTACTTGTCAACATGAGATAAAAGACGACGCGTTTGTGTGTGGTTTAATACGTTTTAAACCCTTCAATAAACCAACTAAAATCGGGTATGTGTAGCTTGCTGTAGAACAATTTGTGTGTTTGCTAAATGAATTCCTAGTTTTTGTTGTAAAATGTTCATTTGAAATTTGTAATATATTGTACTAAGCATTGTCAAGTAATTGATTGCATTATTTTTAGGCAAAAGGAAGATTAAAATAAATAAAAAGGAAGAATTACAAAGATGTGGAGGATATTAGATATCACTGAGGTACAACTCAAACAGAAATACATAATGATAAACAGATCAAGTGGCTCAGCCCTAATCAATCCTAACAAAATTCACTAATCATGTGTGCAACTCAGCGAACCCGCGTACAAATGCGAAACCAAGTTACAAAAAATATGAAGAGTGAATATTTACAAAGAACAAACAGGTTCTTCAAACTGGCGAATGGTTCTACGTCAAATAATAGAGCCTCAAGAACATCTTTTGAATGCTTCCAATGGGAATTAGAAATTAGTACAACACTTCAAATTTCGTTTTTGGATAAAAAAACGGAGAGAAAAAACCGTTTTAAACCCTTTTTTTTTACAGAACCCATTTTATATTTTTTTTTCGACATGAAATAACTCACATTGTTTCATTCATCAAAATAGAGGTAGTAGAAGATGGAATCAAATCAAAGACATGATGACGAGCATACAACTTTGACGTTCTTGCTAAGGCATGAGCAACATAATTTGCTTATCTTATAACAAAACTTATCTTTTTTTTAAGGACATAACAAAACTTATCTTAAACGTTTCTAAATTGATTTAAAAATGATCTACAAGAGTATATTATATTGTCAAAGTCAGATTGGTTGGCACAATTTTCCATGATGTTGCCACCACTAGCTTACAATCTAGCTCAATTGGCACCATTGACAAACCTAATTCACCAAGGCAAACTATTGCCTCCCTTAAACCCAATGCCTCTGCTTCTAACGGAGTAGGATAGTAATCAAACCATTTCGTTAAAGCTTTAAAGAAATGGCCTTGTGCATTCAAGATGCACATTCCAACTCCAAAACATTGTTAATCACTGAACAAAGCAGCGTCTATATTACATTTCACATACTCTTCGATTGGAGGCTGCCAACTTGGCAACTTATGACTTGCTTTGCTTGAAGTTGCTGTTATGTTGGTGATTGCTGTTTCCAGAACCCGTTTTATACTTGAAACATAAATATTAAATAAATAAATATTCGTATTAAACGTTTAATTCGGCATGTGTCCCACAAAGTATAAATTGGGTCAGTGTTCGGCAAGATGTTGCAAAGTTATTTTTCAACGCTTTGATTTTACTTTTAAAAAGAGGCACTCTCCAATTAATGCAAACTGAACACGATTTATATTTAATCGTTTCCATCAAATGGCATCTTAAATAACTAGCCAAAAAACAGTATTCATTTTCGCTCCATAAAAACTTATTTAAAGCGAAAATAACCATCCAGATTGCTTCAGACACATGTGGCATATATGCCACTCATCCACTTTTTCAGGATTTCCATATTTTCTTCCCCACCTCTCATGATATCTGCTGAAAGCTGCTTTTTGATTGGCTTGTTTTCATTCTTGATAAATTCTTGATAATTATTGTCGCTGTGAATAGCATGACTAAAACTTATTTACACATGTCATTTATGCATCGCACGAGTTAGTTTATTTTTCTTTCCTACAAATATAGTAACATCCAACTCCATACAAAAGAATTCATTTCCGCTCCATAAAAACTTAGTTACTAGATAACACATCCGTCCTCATTTAATAAACATTTTCCTGACTGTTTTTGACTGATATATGTAATTCACTTCTATTTATAAATAATACTATTTTGTTTATATTCTTAATTACTTACCTTCTACACTTTACAATTTTATTTTCATCTATCACACCCTTCTTGTGTCCTAAACTTAGGACTTATAGCCTTAAATCTGTCAACTGAAGAATCTAACTTGGGTCTTAATTAATTATTCAAGATCATTTTTTGAAGGAAAAATTTTCACGCCAATAAAATACGATTTTGTACAAAGTATATATGTGTGGAAGTTTTT
>Ga0228710_1001708_pt1 | contig 33550 bp, 14 predicted proteins | sample MedpolnodulmetaG_FD_177995 | JGI IMG/M metagenome (GOLD analysis project Ga0228710, IMG submission 177995) | Root nodule microbial communities from Medicago polymorpha collected in Santa Monica, California, United States - pink nodules | ecosystem: Host-associated > Plants > Roots > Nodule... | reverse complement strand
CCAAAAGCAAAGCAATGAAGTTTTGTGATGCTTACATGTTGAATGAATTCTTCAGTTTCTAAAAAAATGTATGCACGTGAAATCATTTTGTTGGGGTGAAGCCAAAATTAAAAAGAGGGTAAAATTGACATTTTTCATATTTTGTTGGGGTGAAGGATGAAGTGTATGGGTATAGGGTATAATTTCCTATTTTCAACATTTGCAGGTCCCAAATTATACCAAGTTGGGCCTGAAATATCTATTTAAGTTTATCCTTTGACCATAATAATCCTAAGAGTATTATTTTTCCCACCCTATGTCCTTCTCAGGCGCCCTGCAAAAATTTGCCCTCCAGAAAACCTATTCCAGACTGTTAACTTCTGGTTCGGATTACATTTTCCACGCATTCGAAGTATAAAAGGGCGTTCACCCCCCATTTTTACAGTTTCTCTTTTCTCTCTCTCTCTCTCTCTCTCTCTCTCTCTCTCTCTCTCTCTCTCTCTCTCTCTCTCTTTTTCTCTAATCCCAAAATCCGAACTGCAAAAATCTAACCAAATCGGTGAAATCTTGCTCAAACGGACCGCATTTCAATCCTTGACAAACATCACATGGAATGTTAGTTCGATTTATGTATGCATGCAAGTAATTTGTTCTGTTTTTTTTCTTCCTGTGTACTGAAGCAATCCGGATTTCGTTTTCCGGACTGGATTGTTGCAATCCGGAAAATGAATTCCGGAAACACCTAGTATTGGTTTTGACCGTCTGTTCTGTACTGCTCTGTGCTGATTGTCTTGTGTGCATGTTACAGAAGGTTCAACCTCTAATACTCGATGCATAAGGGAGGCAGGGCATGCTTCCTATAGGAGAGAGCGTCTCCAACGGCTGGAGGAGGAAGGTGGTGTTCCTCCGAGGCGCGGAGAGGACGCCGTGCTGATGTCGAACCTGATGTTGAGCATCAGCCGGAGCAAGAGAATAGGGTAGATGACGTAGACGTGCAGCAAATGGAGGAGCATGAGCTTGTGGAGGAGCTTGAGAGAATGGACGAGGAAATGGAAGATGCCGAGCCACGACGAAGGCGAAAGAAGAAGGAGAAGGTGGTGGACCCTGAGCCACTAGATGACTATCCCGGTGGCCCACACAAGTCTGACCTGCTGTGGAAGTACTATGTGCACGAGGCCAGGAATGCGTCTGAGGGCGAGGTATTTATTGATGTTAAACTCAGTTTAAACTCACTTTATTAATGTTAATCTGTGTGAAAATGATGTTGATATTTGTGATACTACATGTTTATGTACTATTAAATCTGTTTGTGAAGCCATGAGTGTAAACTAATGTTCAGGTATTGTTTTTAATTATATGCAGTGGAGTGAAAAATTAAAATGCATCAACAACGGAAAGAAGATAGAAGTGATGCATGATAAAGAAACCATCCCTATCATGGTTGCACAGTGGTGGCAGAACAGATTGCATGGCACCGACCTTGGTTGGCTCCAAGATCAGCTACAGCTTGATTGACCATGGTCTGATTTGTGCCTTTGTGGAGAGGTGGCACGAGGAGACTTCTAGCTTCCACCTTCCGTTTGGGGAGATGACAGTCACACTTGATGATGTGGCCTATTTGCTGCATCTCCCCATTGACGGCATGCTCCTGTCCCACGAGTCCATATCACGGGACGAGGCGGTGGAATTGATGGAGACGTACTTGGGGTCTAGTACGACTGATGCTCTTAAAGAGGTCGAAAAGACCAAAGGTGCACATTGCCGATTTAGCTACTTGGACAGGATCTTCAAGGAGCGTTTGAAGGAGCAGAAGAATTTGGAAACCGAGTATGGTGTGACTCAGGAGGTGTAGAGGTTACGGGACCAGGCTGTCCGCATATATTTGCTATATTTGGTGGGGATCACAATCTTCAATGACAAGTGCAAGTGGGATGTGGATGTTGTGTACCTGAGGTACTTTAGAGACCTTGATCTTGTTGCTGGTTATTCATGGGGAGCCGCGACACTAGCTCACTTGTATAAGGAGCTTAACAATGTTGCACGTTGGAACTGCAGTCAGGTGGCAGGATACTTGACTTTGTTGCAGGTATAAAATAAAAACTATGTTTTATTTTTTAAAATGTAAGTGTATATGGTTTATAAATTTATAAGTGGTTGTCTTTGATGCAGGCTCGGGTGTTTCATCACTTCCCAGGTATGGGAAGCAAGGATGTTTGGGACGGATATAGAGAGAATCATTATCCACACGCGATGCTTTTTTTACCACTGTCTAGTTTAGGCACAATGGACAACTACAGAAACCATGTGGATGCGCTGGATTTGACGAGGGTTGTCATGGCCCCATATGGAGAGCACCGTCAGGCACGTCAGTTTGAGCGGGTCAGCCTTTACTCTGGATGACTGAGATTCAGAGACCGCATGGTGAGATATCTGCCGGAGAGGGTGCTTCGTCAGTTTGGGTGAGTTCAGACCATACCGAGACATCTCGTTGAGAGTGCACCTATTGATGTTAATTTGGCATGAGATTATGCGCTGACACCTAAGCATGATGGGAGAGACTGCAATTCATGATGTGGAGGCAGCAGAGAGGTACATCGAGTGGTTTTATCGCGTTTCCCATCCACGCATGGTTCTTTGTGACATGCCGGTGCCGAGGCCACCGAAGCGTGAGGTCCTAGACGCGCGAGCTGCTCAGGAGGATGGAGACCTTGCGTACTTACAGCTTAGCGGAAGGATGAGCCGCATTAGAGGCCACATCTATGCTGTGATGAGAAGTGGTCTGGTGCCGAAAGGGACTGAGGTATGACAACATTTGGAGGATGTGTTGAAAGAGGTGCATGATGGGAAAGTTTACCGTCGTCGTGGAGCTGCTGAGGGTGGCAGGGTTGGTGGCAGAGGTGGCGGTGGTACGGGTGTAGTTATTAGGAGTAGATTGTATTTTATTTAATTTTTAATATTTGAATATTTTGAATAATTATGTCATGTACCATTTGGATAATGATGTTTTATTAATGTTTGAAAATTATATTGTGTTGTTAATTTTGATGTTATAACTTGATTTTTTGGTTTGCATATGGTCAAAGGCCAACAAAATTGACTAAATCTGCTCTAAAACAGGTGGCTTCTGCCTCTGTACTGATGCAGTCTAGATTATATAATCCGGACATTATTATCACTTTCCGGATTATATAATCCGGAACCATCGTTCACCACCCCCTTTTGTTGACTTTCAACGGGGTGATTTGCGCTTTTTGGATTATATAATCCGAATCCATCTATTCATAACTGACATCATCATCTATCAGAGTGGATGAAGTGCCAAAATACACGAAACAATCCGGAATTAATATTCCTGAATGAGTTCGGATTCTATAATCTGGACGAGGGGTATTTTGAAAAAAAAATAGGGCGCTTGGGAAAAGTAATCCCCCTGATCCTAATGTTGACGTCATTGGTACTGATTTTTCAAGTCCAGGGTCATCATTGCTTAATACCTTTTCTTGTTAACTTTGTCTAAAGGTAGAAGATATTCTCTTACTGTACCTACTTGGAACAAAAAAGCAGCGGGGTGTAAAATTAGATTCCTGCAGAATGAATGACTTTATGTGATCTGATTGATGACTTAATTATCATTATCCTATTGCAATTTGTCTGCTGCATTAAGGAAAGCCTTATGGTTGTTAAAACTTTACAAACCTTTCTTAAATTATTATAAACACTGCTAATGATATTGACTCTAAAATGCAATCTTGCCTAAGTTCATTGTGGGATAATAAGTTAATAACTACCTTAGTGACCAACTTAGCAACACATGAGCTATGATTTGTTCTTCTTTTTCTGCTCTCTTGTGCATATATATGATCCGAATTTGGGTTAAAAATGGAAACTCCATTGTTAGCTAGAGAGAGATAAATTATTCAATGTTTTAAGAATATGATTTGTTCTTTTTTGTGTTAACCCTCCGATTCTGTGGAGAATGAGGCCTTGATAGAGTTCGATCGTGAGGAAAGTATAGTCTGATCAAGAATACTTCCACCCAAAAATAGAACTAGGGTTCTCCCAAACGAGGAAATTCCATTGTTAGTTATAGAGATACTTTTATTTATATTAAAAATAAAAACATTATTCGACGTTTCAAGAATATGAAAAATCGTAAAGATTATGCCTAAAAAATTAACTATTACATATGTATACATATATATTTAAGGCTTAATTGCACTTTTGGCCCCCCTATGTTTCAAGAAGTTGCGATTTTGGCCCCCTAACTAATTAAAATACAAAACAGCCCCCTATGTATTGGATCTTTGGCAGTTTTGGACCCCTAGACCAATTTTGACTCGGTCAACGCTGACGTGGCACTTCAAAGCGGGGCGTGTGTATTGTTTTAATTAAAAATAAATAAAAAAAGCCACATATTAATTAAAGAATTAAATGAATGAAAAGAAAACAAATAATTAAAAAAAATAAAATAAATAAATAAAAAAAGGAAGGAAATCGTGTGGAAACTTAGATCCCAAAGACGCTCTCCAAGTTCCCTGAAGCATCATTCGCCGGAAACTTAGATCTCTGTGGTCCACCGTTGAAAACAACATGCAGCCCATTTTTCCTGGCGCCGGCGCCGTCACCAGATAACATTCCACCGGCAGACAAACCAAAGAAAAAATCCAAAAATCTTTCCACCGGAGCCATTGTCGCAATTGTAGTTGGTTCAATTCTCTTCCTAGCAATACTGCTATTACTATTATTACTCTGTCTCAGAAAACGCCATCGCCGGACACCAGCAAAACCACCAAAGCCAGTAGTAGCAGCACGTTCAGCTCCAGCTGAAGCCGGTACGTCGTCTTCAAAAGATGATATAACCGGCGGTTCAGCCGAAGCGGAGAGGGAGAGAAACAAACTGGTGTTTTTCGACGGTGGTATATACAGTTTCAATTTCAAAGATTTGCTTAGAGCTTCTGCAGAGGTATTAGGAAAGGGAAGTGTTGGAACTTCGTATAAAGTAGTGTTGGAAGAAGGAATAACGGTGGTTGTTAAAAGGTTGAAAGATGTTGTTGTTACTAAAAAAGAGTTTGAGATGCAAATGGAGATTTTGGGGAAGATTAAGCATGATAATCTGGTTCCTTCTTTTCTTTCTTTTTAATTATTTGTTTTTTTTCATTTATTTAATTCTTTAATTTTTATGTGGCTTTTTTTATTATTTTTAATTAAAACAATACACACATGACGGCTTTGAAGTACCACGTCAGCGTTGATCAAGATAAAATTGGTTTTGGGGGCCAAAACTACCAAAGATCCAATACATAAGGGGCTATTTTGTATTTTAATTAGTTAGGGGTCAAAATCGCAACTTCTTGAAACATAGGGGGTCAAAAGTGCAATTAAGCCTAGATTTAATTACAAATTTATATATGATGGTCACATAAATCAAAGTTTCTGAAACCGCCCTAAATCAAATTAAAGGTTTATTCAAATTTAAATTGACAATAGGAAACAAAATAACATAGTATAAATTTTCATCAGGAGCAGCATTGTCCAAGATTATCCTAGTCTCTCAATATGCTGCCAAACAAATGCATAAAGTTATTTTCAAAAGCTTAGATAATGGATAGTTACTGAAATTTATTAGTATGACAGAGAATGTACTAAGGGAAACCTGCAAAATAATGGACAAATGCAATAAATCACATAGCTCATTCCAAATTTTATTCTCTCTATCTCATCCACATATTTAACTGATATGAGACTTCAAATGCATACTTAAGTTCTCAACAGGAAAAAATGTTACGCATCCATTTGGTCACGACTACAACACTAGCTCATTTCTAGTGGAAAAAAAAATACTATATCCAGCAAGGATCCTCTTTATTTATTTTTTTCTCTTTTACCTTTAATTTAGTGGGCATGCCCTCCCTAAAATTTGAAAAAGATAAAGTGTGTAGCATATGGCAACCAAATATATCCTTACAAGGCAAAAGCAACAAAGGAAACATACATGTAAAAGGTAGCATGCCGACGGAAAGGTTAACGTGGACAAATATAAAAAAAAACATTGTTGTCTTGCGGTCAAAAATATCAGCCATGAATAAGAATTTACAAGCTTCGTGGGGAAGGGGTTTGGAAAAATTTGAATATTTCATGCAGATATTATTATGCAAAAGTTGATAACATTTTTTCAGAAATAAATCTTGTACATCTTAATGCTGATGAATCATTGGATTTGATTATTCACTCAAAATGTGTATAATATGATAGAGATAAGATAATATGTGGCCTTATTATTTATAATTAACTTTAAATAGCTCGTAGTTAAATTCAATTTATTTACTTTGTAAAAAAAATAAAAAAAATCTTTACATTGATGTACTTCATGTAATACTTGTGTCTTAGATCTCTCTCATTCATCACCTCATTTTTCTTCCGCTTAGATCTAACAATTCTATATGCCATTTTTTAAGTGGTTATGAATGTCATCTAAGGTGCTTCACTTTCCATTCTCTCTTTCTTCATATTTTTTCCTTTTCATCTTCCATGTTTTCAATTCAATTATCCTCTATCTATCCAATGTATTTATATTAAATTCATTATTATATTCATAACCTCCTTCTATGTTGAATGCTTATACATTTACAATAAAATGCATAAATTTGTTTTATGATTTGCTTATATTTATACGTAACACTCTTTTGTTGCTTATATTGCCAAACTTTGATGATTACACATTTCTTCAATTTCATATGTGAAAATTCTTATCATTATTTTCAATTCATTATTTTTCTATGTTTGTCATAGGCATCACATTTTCATAAGAAGTAATGACAAGGAGACAAGCAAGTTCCACGAGACGTGGTGGTGGAAGCTTTTCATTTTCAGGAGTCTTGAATTCCAAATTAAATTGTTCTCCCTTATTGTTTATAACCCTTGTCCTTTTGGTAATTTCATATATACATATTTTAATTTTTTGGCTGGTTTTGTTTTTAATAGTACAATTATGATAATGAATCCTTTTTAATTTTGGTTTAAAATCTCAGGGAGCTTTCCTTCTCATTGTTTATGCTTATGGTGGGTCAGGTAACATGATTTAAAAGACCTTTCTCATCATAATTTTTTTATATATATTCCATGGTATATGCAAAATATCCTAAAGAAATGAGGTGAAAAAACAGACAGATAGATTTATATGAAAATGTGAGGTGTACTGAATTTATCTCGTATGTGAGTAATTTAATATGTTTCTATGTACATATTTATGGACTGGCTAATTTTATATTTTCAATTAAACAGGTCTATTTAAAGTAAGGAAGGATGTTGTTAGCAGAGTTGAAGGTAACTATGTGACCATGTTTATTTAATATGATTGACACTACTATATGTATAATTATTGGTTACATTGTCCATTTTGTTTTGAGAAGCCATTTGCATGAAAGTATTAGTGATTAATTTCATCAAAAAGTTACGTGGAAGACTGGAACTTGCAAGCAATGCTAGTAAAAATTTGAACAAGTTGTGTACATAAAGAAAAATAATATTACAATGATTGTTCATACTTTTGAGTCTTAAAATCTAGATTGATTAAGGGAACATTTGAATTCTTCACACACAAAAAATGAACCTTATGAGTTAAGGGATTTAATTATGTGAAAAGCTTGTCATCATGTTTGCTTAAAATAAACTCTTAATGATTTTTAGTACTCCAAATCCTTTTCCGTTCCTCTTATGATTGTGTAAATTATTTATCCTACAAAAATGATTTCACTGGGTTTGTTGTTTGATGCCTTCCAAGATATCCTATTTTATTTCCTAATTTATTAAGATAACAAGAACGTCAGTCTACTTCCACAGTTTGTTTCAATCTAATCTCTTGGATCTGGTGATGCAACGATTGGTATATCAAGTGTGGGTTAGAAGTCTCACATTAGATTGAAAAGTTGATGATGATCAACATATATAAGTGAGAGGACCTAAATACTCATTAAGAGGATTCCTTTATTTCGAATCCAATGATACAACTTTATCTAAAATACAAAAATAACTTTTTGTCCACAAAAAATTGTATAAGACCAAAAATTATTCAATACCATAAAAGTTTGTACTGAGCTGTTCTGTCTTATGTTGTGCTGTTCTGTCTTATACCGTTCTGTCCAAAACATAATGTTTTGCAAATCAAACGCACCCAAAGTTTATGATCAGAGCGGTACATTAGCATGAGAATGATAACTTACTACTAAAAATTCAGGATATAACGACTAATATAGTGATTGATTTGGAAAATTGGCCAATAAATAAGTTTGTGACTGACCAAAGACCGATTAGTGAAAAGTGGCTAAATTATTAGTCGCTAATATTACCAACCCATTTAGGGACCAAATTGACATTTTTGGCCTCCAAATTGCTGACTATGTAACATCTTGTTTTGTATCAACAAATATCAAATTTGTTCTATCTTGTAGGTGATTTTTCATGCACATTTGAAGTTCAAAGTGTAATTCCTATTTTGAAGAATGTATATGGTGAAAATATGAAAAATGTCTTGCATGTTGGCCCCGAGAGTTGTTCAGTGGTATCCAAATTGTTAAAAGGGGAAGTTGAAGCATGGGGTGTGGAGCCATATGATATAGAAGATGTTGATAAGAACTGCAAGGCTTTAGTCCATAAAGGCATCATACGTGTTGCTGATATTAAATTTCCTCTACCATATAGACCAAAGTCTTTTTCACATGTTATAGTATCAGATGCTTTGGATTACATGTCTCCAAAATATTTAAACAAAACTCTTCCTGAGCTAGTAAGAGTATCTGCGGATGGTGTTATTATTTTTACAGGTATTTCATTTTGAAAATAAATGCGTTCTCTCTCTCATAAACACACATATTTTACAATGCTTTGGTTGAAAATATGTACTTGATTTTGTATCTTTCATGTGCTAGATCTTTCAGTGATAAATTGTGTCAAAATTTATCCTCAAAATTTACAATCTGAATCTTTAATAACAATTTTCTTACTCATGTCATTTTAGTTTTACTTGGTCTTGTTGTAATTTTAGTGCTTTCATGTATTTTAAGGTTATCCTGGACAACGGAGAGCTAAACCAGCACAATTATCTAAATTCGGTCGTCCGGTAAGTGGCTTTCTCTTGATGGCTAATGCCTAATAGTTTTATTTAATCAAATGTTCAATATGTTTTTTATCCTTATAAATATTCATATCTTTCATTTGAATTGTTTTAGATTGCTTTTTCTTACCATTGTTGCTGACCAAAAACAATTATGCTTTTATTGTGAAGGCGAAAATGCGGAGTTCGTCTTGGTGGAAAGAATTTTTCAGTGAAACAAACTTAGAAGAAAATGAAGTTGTTGTCAAGAAGTTTGAACAAGATGCATCTAGGATGTCTTACAATCCAACTTGTCAAATTTTCCACATCAAATCATACAACTGAAATATCTTGAAATTTGAGTATACTTTCATGTTATTATAATATTATCAATCAAACAATTTTGTTTTTACCACTTATGGACAAGCATTAAAATGTCTGCTTGCTAAAAGAATAGGCAAAGTTAGGATTAGTTTATATGAATATTATTCTTATATGTCTTCAAATTTTCTTTGAGTTCTTAGAGGGTTGTTTGATAAAATTATATGATTCAAAACAAAAAAGTACACATTTAAAATGAAAATCACATATGCCTCCTTTTGCAAGCTTGATGAGCTGATAAAATGAATTTATTTTATCGTGTGATAGATTATAATTTGATGGTAAAACTAAACCAAAATATTAATAAGAGATAATTTGAATGATTTTAGCCTCATAAAATAATTTGAAGTGTCCTTTTATAAGACTTGAATTGCCTTCTGCTTATTGAAACCATAGTCCACAAACATCTATCTTCTTTTATCTAACCATGACATAGCATCGCATCACCATTCAACATCATTGGATGAAGGAGTACAAACCAAGAAGAAGGAAAGCTGAGTAGAGAATGTTGGCAGTGGAGAGTGGGGGAAAAGAATGTTAGGTGGAATGGAAAACATGTTGTGAATCGTATGAATGAATGAAAAATGAAAGGATAGAATGAATAAAAGGAAAAAGAGGTTAGAGAGAAAGAAGAGTTTATTGTAATCTAGCTATACATGGATTGATGAAAAAATAAGCATACAACTATACACTTGACTTGTGATGCAAGTTATTAGTAACTAACTAACTAACCAAAATCCAAAAATGGTTATGTAACTAACTATTCTATGATTATGGATTATTCTAATAAACCCCACATTTTCTCCATTTTATGTAGAAGAGAAGTATCTTTGAAATCTGGAGGGGTGGGTGGGGTAAGAGGACCTAGTGTCAAAAGTACTATCTATGTTCTCATAGTTAGATATAGCCCAATTAAGACCCAAATGAGTTGCCCAATTGGTAAAAAGGCTAGGCATTGAGTTTAGTTCTACAATTTCTTACTCAACTCGCAATCTAATGAATCATAATTTATCAACCGTTTCTTTTTCCATCCTACTGATTTCTCACATGTCTTATGAATTTTGGATTATATAATCTGATAAGCATAAAACACCCTCTCAAACCCTCCAAAACACGTTAAAACACCCTCCAAAACACACCAATTTTCCATACTATAATCTGAAAAGTGTGCGCGAAGGTTGGAGGATGGTATTAGAAACTCTAATTTACATTTTATTGACAAAAATAAATGATATTCATTCATTCAAATTGATAGAGTATATCGATACAATATAATTCAAAGTCGTTAAAAACAAAAATGATGAGTCTGCGAACGAACTCATAGCATTCACAACATTCATGTTAATAACATAAATTAGAAGAGTACATATGCCCTTATGCCTAAAAATATGACTATATTTAAGTTTCTCATGTCTCTAGATTTGCAACGTTGACGGCGCCAAAGTGATTAATTAAATCTGCACTTGTTCAAAACAAATATTTCAACCTGAATCAAATAAACATCACACTAAGACGGAAAACCAAAATCACAGCGCACAAAGACAGGAAATCAAAACAAACAGAGTCGTGTAAATACGACGAAATCACAAAAACAAATGAAAGAAGACTGAAAATATGTGGAAATCACTTGTTTGACTATAAAAAAGAAGGAAAAACATTTGGGAAGGGTAATTTTAGGTTAGAATTGAACCTTAATCATCCTTCTTCGATAGATAAAAAGAAGAAAGACAACGATCGTTAGAGTTTGAGAAGAAGAGAAGAGAAAGAGGAAGAGAGAGTTATGTGTCCCATTCAAGGTTTTAAATACGGGTCCGTTACCGCGAAAACGACCGCGACAAAAAGGTATAGGTAACCACTGATACCGTTTTTACTTGTTTTCAAGGTGAGATGAAAAATCACACTGAAACACCCATTACAACCGTGACAAAAAGCCGATACAACCGTAAAACTCCGTTACGGAAGCGAAAAACACAACACCGTTCATAAGGAAAAATATATAATGAGAGATTGTGATGAGTCAATAGTATCTCATATTCCTTTCATCGCCTATTGTTGTGTTGTATAGTGTTATAATGTTGTAATTATTATATTTATTTTAACCATCTTATAATATATAAATTAATAGTTCAATTTAAGTTATTATACATTATATGATAGAATAAATGATTTAATTATATTTGTGCATTGTTGTGATTAATTCACACTATGACGACCGCAATCTGTATCGCAACATCTGTAACAGTTGAAATCGCGACAACCTTAACACGACTGCGACTGAGACCGCAGCCGTTGTTTAAAACCTTGGTCCCATTCTCTAATTTACATGCCAACTTGGTCACTTATCTATATATCCCACCCACAAATCGAATAGCTATCAACAATCCAAGGAAATAAGTATGTTTGTTTGGCTTGAAAAATTAGCTTCAATTTTTATTTTTAGTTATAGAAAAGTCAAAAAGAATTTCTCTATACAATTTTTTAAAAACAGTCAACGGAGTAAACATATGAGCCAATATGGATGCAACTTGCAAGTATGAATATCTTTGTTGTTTGTTGGAGCAGTACTATCAGAGAACAATTTAGCACTATAATAATTTCATAAAAATGTTTAGGATTCATATCCATACGTAAGAATTTTCAATTATCGCCATAAGTTCAAGTCAAAATATGATGTGGGCTTCTCTTGTTTGATTTGGACTGGTACTGCAAACAATTCTCCCGAAGAGGTTGGTTTGTATTTGCAAGTGACATAACCCTATGATTTTTGATAGGCCAACTCTACATGAAATTGTCGTGTTGATACGATAGTTACCATGATCCATGTTGTTGGACAACATAAACAAGAATGAGACAACATATACAACTGAAATGAGGTGTGTTTTGTTTTAGTGACGTTGGAGGCGTGTTATATAGAGTAGTAAATGTGAAATTATAATTACTTAATCAAAAAGATATGATAAAGATAAATAAGATATGATAAATATGGAACGCATTTGTCATCGTTGCGGCAAAAAAATACCAACATATTTAAAAATTTATGGGATAAATAATTTTCTTCAATAGATAAATAAAATAAAATAAATTGAGATTGAAAATTAATAGTCTATCACCCGTGTATTGTACGAGTTAACGCACTAGTACTTAACATTTAACAAAGTATGATTTTTATTTTAATATTAGTCATTTTTCGTTGTTTAATGTGTAACGAATAACACAATAGTCTTCAATGTAGCAAAATTAAAATATAGTTTATGATTGCACGATTTTGTTAGATGACCAATGATACTCAACATTCTTTTTTTTTTTTTTGGCGAAAATGATGTTGAGCCAGATGAATTTCAATAAATTGATTTACATTAAGATCATAAATAAACGCTTTCATTAAAAGTTAAAACACAAAACACCCATAATATCATGTTGAATTTCAATCTGCTATTACATTTTTCAAGTCACTATCCACGGGTTTGAGTCTTGAGAGCCAAGCTCTATATCATTGTCATTCAAAATAAATGTCGAAACCATCTGTTTATTTTCTTCATATTTTGATAGAGATGTATAAGTTATAGCACATTGACAAATCGACCATTTTAACCTCTTATGCATTTTATCCACCAATAGGAAAATATAGAAAAGGAAAGAAAACATGGTGGGACCATTGTGGGACAAACAATTTTAATGAAGGGATGGACAAATATGATCCAATGGGCCATTGCATTGTCTCTTCATTGTGAGTGTGAACTAAGAACTAACTAACGTGAGCTTCATGTTGGTTGTCATGGTCCCTATGACCTATATGTATATGTTATGCTTAAGGGGTGTTATGGGGGCATTTAAATGAGGGTTTCACATGCTCTAATAACGCTCTAACTACAATCCACATGGTCTTTTGTTTTATTTGCCTCCCTTTCTTCAAAACACTTCCAAATTTAACTCAATATGTGATTCAGGTCACTCATTCACACTAACTCATTTTATTTGTTTAAAGGAGGCCTTTAAATTCTAAGTAATGATGCATTAATTTTTTTTGGATAAAAGAAAAATATCAACAACTAAAGTACTGTTTTTTTTAAGGAGCTTAAGTACTATCTTTGTCAATATCTTTCTTCTTTTTTAATTATCGATTTAAATATATTTACATTTACAAACAAAATAAATAAATTTTATTATTTTAATGAAATTATTTATCTTTTTTATATAATATCCTTACATATTTATTATCTATTTTAACAATAGTTAAGACTACATTGAACTTTAAAAACGGAAAATAAAATAGATTAAAAAACTTTTTAGAAAATGACATTTAAAAAGAAAAAGATGGGGAAAATGCATCATAACTATATCTTAATATTTTGTTCATTTTAGCTTTTCAATTTGTAACAAAATACATGAAAGAGAGAGGGAAAAAACGTGCTCCAATCTAAGGGTCAATATACATTGGGGAAAATACTTGGATGTCTTTGATCTTTAGTGTTACCAGTGTTTTAGATACGAGAGAATGATGAATGAATTATTAAAATAAATTATTTAGATGAGAGAGAATCAGTTGTTAAGAGAGACATGTGAACATTCTCGTGAGCTTAGCTTAGTTGATCGGATTATGTATAATATATACAAGATCTGAGATTCGAATCTCAGACACCACAACAAAAAACATATAAACAATGACACCAATTACACCAAAAACCAATGATACCGACATGCAATCCATGCATTCGTCGCTTGTCGTGCTTAGTTGGTCTCGTGCCAACAAGCATTTTCCTTTATACAAAAAATGCAATTTCTTTAAATTAAACCTTACAGTAAACTATAGTGGATTTGTGGTTCAATTTAACGTAATTCATTCATAGCTTACTATTAACAATTTTGCCAATTGTTTCGTAACCTTTTGCAATTTCTATTTCATCCGTCCTATGATAAGTGAGTCGTTTATAAAAAAAATGTTTCAAAATAGTTGATTCATTTCACTTTTCCATACACTATTAATTACTTTTTTTTAATTATAACTTTAATTAATACTACTTTTATCACTTCTAATTCAATATATTCTACTATACATTTATGATAATGAAGAATGCATCAATATGTGTCAAAACACTCAAACCTATTTTTCTATCTCTTTCACTTATATATTTTTCCTTAATACGTGTGAAATGAACAAAAAGTTCACTTATAATGAGATAAATGGAGTATATTTTTAATAACCCCCCTTTATCAACTGAAAATCATTTGTTGTTGGACAAACCTACTAAAAGAATATATTGCTTACTTGTGAAAATCACACATTTTGATCGAGTTTCAATGTGATATTGGTAGAGTGATGCCCGTGGATGATTTCCTATTTAACATCCTACTAAATAATATTCTGGTGATATTCAAAATATTTTAAAACAAGTGTCATTTTATATTTTATGTAATATATTATGCTTTTAGGTGCAAGACAAGATAAGACAACTTCACATATTTCACAGTGGTTTTCCCACAAACGACCCACCTCAACCTCCAAACGCCAGGTAGGTAAATGCATCGTTAGCTGTTGTTTGCAACAATGTTAAACACAAAACCATCAAAACAACAAAAACAATACAAAAGAAAATATGAAAAGTGACAATGCAAATCAATTAGCGTGGGATTAGTTCTTGGAATGGATTCTTCAAATAAAAGGCGCAGTCACAGTCAACAAGCTATGAACATTTTATTACTCATAAAACACTTTTATAACAGTTGCTAATAGGGATGTCACTAAAATGATATTATTTTATTTTTGGCTTATGTGACCTTCTGACATGATATTAACGTCATTATTAATCGGATCGAATTGAATACTAAAGAAATCAGGTAGCTAAAAAACTAAGGGCGGGTGACAGTTTGCAAGAATAATTTGCAATAATGGCTTCATTGGCTATGGCTTTTTCTTTTATTCAAAGATTCTCCTTCCTTAGAATGATGATGAATGTCACATTTGCAAAAATTCGTTTATTTCAAAAGGAATGTAACTTTAAATGAGTTGGGTTCCGAGGGCTCATCAAAGTCAGGGTAGGTCTTAATGTTTGATGGATATTTACGAAGATATTAACCTATGGTTCATCAAAATGGTTCTCACAAAAGTTGAACACAACATTCCAGTCGACTCAACTCCATATAAAATGAATCAAAGTTTATTTTCCATTGTCCTCCTTTTAATATAATGAATTCTAGAAAATGTATGATAAAAATAATTTAATAAAAGAATTGATTTTTTTTTCTTAATACATATCAATCGAATCAAAGTAAACACTCATTGTGGAACGAATAAAGTACTAATTAACACTAATTTGAAGCGATAATTAGTAAGTCTATTCATATGTCATTAAAAAAAATCATCACACAATGCGACACCAATTGTAGTAAGTAGTTATTTGTGTCTTTTAACCATTTAGTTCAATGTTCCATCTTAACCGGTGTGTTTGGAAAAATATATGTTGAAAAAGAACAACCTCTTAAAAATATGAGTTATCTCAATATTAATTTTCGGATGTGTGTGTATGATACCTTGGTTTAACTACCAATTTTTTTCCAATGTTTTTGAAGCGATAATTTTTCATAATATATCCTTCTTATTTTTACTCAATATGTTAAAGACTAACAAAAAAAAAGAAGAGGGAATGTTAAATACTCAACTATTTGATTTGAAGGAGTTTTTGTTTTTTTTTTTAAGGAATTAAATAATCAACTATTGTTTGTTACAATGAAAGTGAAATATGTCCCTAGACTATGTACAACTTTATCACCTCTGATCCCTGAGAGATAATTTCACAACTGTATCATAAGATGTTTGGTTAAGACAAAATGAATCAATATTTTAAAAGATACTATTAATATTCTCTTTAACTATTAAACTATATATGTCTCTTGAGCCAACAAAAACCTGCGCCAAAACCACATTTAGAACTACATATTTTCTTTCTTTCATTTAATTTATAAACAAAAGCAAAACTGAATAAAATGATAGAACTAGATTATTAATTATCTTTTTTTTTGTTTATTCCATAATAAATGTTGAGCACTCTGACTGATAATAAAAACATATTTGATTAAGCAGTTTGAGTTATATAAATAAAAATCCACCCTACATTTGGTGACAGTCTATTTCAATCAAAACAAGCTTTAATAAAGAACAAGATAAAATAATCAACAAGGACTATATCTAACGAATGAGCTAATATTTCACAACATGATAAATTAACATTTGTAATTGGTGAAAGAAGTGTTCATATTTAAAGATTGCATTTATTGTAGAAAATTTATGTATGAGATACAAGAAAGAACAATAACAAGAAGAAAAATAAATTGAAACACACCAAAGGTAGACATCAACACATGGCAAACTTGCTCACATTATTTTCTTTTTAAGCTTGTTATAGTATGTATTTATATGGCTCAAAATCGTATCCAATTATATCACGAAGTTATATATAGAATGAGTTATTTATATGGCTCAAAAAAAAAAAAAGCTAGAACATGTTCATTAGTTTTTATGAAAGAATATTTTAGCAAGTTATAATTAAAAAGTGGATAAATACATCTTGAGATGTATTTTGCAAAAATGTACCTGCAAAAAAATAAGTGAATGTATATTAGCAACTCCTATAAGTATTTGCTATAATACACCTACTTATTTTATTTTTTAGAAGGAGCATGTTAGCATCTGATAACTAAGTTTGTCAAATCAATTTGATATTCCATAATCTATATGCTTACATCATGCAATCTCTTGGTGCAAGATTATACAACCAAAAAGTATATATGCAGCAAAAAGTATATCCAAAATATTGTATTGTCATACATAATATACCCAATAGAGATATCCTAAGGTCTTCTTGACACCAAACCAACAAATTTGGTTTGCATAGTGGCAGTATTTTAAGTCGAGGAGCAAGAAAGAAAAAAATAGAAAAACATTAAGAGACATGTTTGGGGAGGTTAAAAGTTGATTGGAGAAAGTGGCAGACACAAATTGGACAGGGTTAATACAAGAAGGGAGCTTATGGACCATACCATATTCATAAGCTATAAAGGTCCAATATAAATCCTCATGGACCTTGTAGGTCAGGCTGAGCCATTTTCTGAGATTTGCTGTCGGTATGGCGTTCTATGCGCCCAAACAACTTAGTCTGCATGCCATATGACCTTCCTCCCTAAGTTATATACTTTATGTTTCTTCATGTTTTTCACTGCGCATTATGTGCATCTAAGGAATTAATGTATTCAATTCAATGTAGACATAATTAATTGCTAAAAAAAATTATTAGAGTCTCACATGAAAAAGTGATTGTTGAACAATAATAAATTCAATATCTTAAAATTTTAGGCTATGATGCGGTGTCAAACTCATTTATATGGTTATATGAAATTTGGATAATCTCAAAGCCCTCATATCTCAACAAAATTATCAAAAGAAAGTTAGAGAAAAATCAATGCACAAGAACTAAAATCAAGTTTGATGTAAAATTGTGTCTTTAGGCCTTCCTCAACACCTAAAAAAATCATGTGAAATTTTTTATCCAATGAAAGCAAAGTACAAAGGTAAAAGAAATAGTTATTTACACACTGAAATGAGTGAGTTGATGATATTATAGTATTTGAATGTATCAAAATTATAAAAATATACTTAGAATATGTATTTTGTTATACATGTTTTCTGTTGCTTAATTAGACCCTCAAATGTGTATTTTGTTAATCGTTTTAGTTTATTATATTATAGGTTAAATATGTTTTTAGTCTTTATATTTTGCGCCCCTTTGAAGAATAGTCCATATATCTCATTAAATGTTTTTAAAATTCTCATATTTTATTTTCGTTATCAAAATTAGTCTCTGTTGTTAATTCTCTAACGAAATGCTGATGTGGTAGTTAGTGGGTCCCAAAATGTAAGGACTATTCCTCAAAGTCACGCAAAATGTAGGGACCAAAAAACATATTTAACTCTAAAATAATTGGGACCCACTAACCACAACATCAGCATTCCATTAGAGAATTAACGACATGGACTAATTTTGATAACGGGGACAAAATATGAGGATTTTAAAAACATTTAATGAAATGTAAGGACTATTCTTCAAAGGGACGCAAAATGTAAGGACTAAAAACATATTTAACCCTTATATTCTTAACTGAAAATACATTCAAGCTTTAGGATATTGCTTTACAAATAACTTTTAAATACTTAGACTCTAATCTAAATTCCATGTTTGATAAGCAATTTTAGGTTCTTCCTAGTAAATCCAAACAAACATACACCAAAACTTCACAAGGCCAAGATTCAATAACACGGGAAGAAGAATATGCTTTGTTTCCTTGTTGCCCAAGAATCCACCTGAATTCCCACGCGAGATTTAAACCCTGTGGGAGACACTTTCCACAAAATGGTCTTACAATTAAAAAAAATCATATAGTAAAATAAATAAATAAATCTACTCCTCATTATTGAGTGATACTAGGAGCGTGGACTTCTCGTGATATGGTTGGGACGGTGGACATATCACTATTTTTCTTAAGCAACATAACACTATTATATTACCACATTTTTAATTCAAAAATGATTCTATTATATGGTTGGTTATGTCTCTTTGTATCTCTCTTCATCTCTAGAAGAAAAAGGTTACATATTTTAGTCAAAAGAGTTTCTGCAAAACCACGTGGCCCTCTATCTTACTAGCACTTCTTTTGCCTCTATAAATATATACACCCACCTCACTACTTCTCACAACAATTCATCTTCAAAACAATTCATTCATCTAAAAACCAAACATCTTTCTCTCCCCCAAACATTCTTTCTTATTCTCCTTTTTACACTTGTTCATATTCCTTCTCAACCACCTCAAAAAACACAAAAAATGAAGCTCTTGTCTACAAAAGCAACTTGTAATAGTCATGGCCAAGACTCTTCATACTTCTTAGGATGGGAAGAATACGAGAAAAATCCATATGATAATGTTCACAATCCTAAAGGAATTATTCAAATGGGTCTAGCAGAGAATCAAGTAATTAACTAGTCTTAAACTCTTAATTAATTTTTTTCATAACAACAAGAATAACCTTAAAAAATTATTTTGTACTTAGCTTACCAATATTTTTTTTCTTTTGCAGCTCTCTTTTGATCTCTTGGAATCATGGCTATCTAAGAATCCAGATGCATCTGGATTCAAAAGAGATGGAAAATCCATATTCCGTGAACTTGCTCTCTTCCAAGACTACCATGGCATGCCTTCATTCAAACAAGCATTGGTAGATTTCATGGCTGAAATTAGAGGAAACAAAGTTACTTTTGATCCCAACCACATAGTTCTCACCGCAGGTTCTACTTCAGCAAATGAAACTCTTATGTTCTGTCTTGCCGAGAAAGGAGAAGCATTCCTCCTTCCTACACCTTATTATCCAGGGTAAGTAACATTGTTTTTTTTTTTTTAAATTATTTGAAAACGAATGAAAGCGACAAGAGCTTAATACGTAACATCATTTGTGACATAGTTGTTGATATGTTTTTTTTGGATTTGTGCAGATTTGATAGAGATCTTAAGTGGAGAACTGGTGTTGAAATTGTTCCAATACATTGCACAAGCTCCAACAATTTCCAAGTAACCGAACAAGCATTGCAACAAGCATACCAAGAGGCACAAAAACGCAACCTTAAAGTCAAAGGAGTAATGGTTACAAACCCATCAAACCCGCTAGGCACCACAATGTCAAGGAGTGAATTAAATCTTCTCGTTGACTTTATCAAAGAAAACAAAGACATGCATTTGATAAGCGACGAGATTTACTCCGGCACTGTTTTTTCCTCTCCAAACTTTATCAGCGTCATGGAAATTCTTAAAGACAGAAATGACTTTAACGACTCCAAAGACGCTGATAATATTTGTGAGAGAGTTCATGTTGTCTATAGTCTTTCCAAAGACTTGGGTTTACCAGGTTTCCGTGTTGGCGCCATCTACTCCGAAAATGATACAGTTGTTGCTGCGGCCACGAAGATGTCAAGCTTCGGCTTAATCTCGTCGCAAACACAATACCTTCTTTCAGCCATGCTTGGTGACAAAAAATTCACCAAAAACTACTTAGCTGAAAACTTAAAGAGACTTAAGAAACGTCAGAACAAGCTTGTTTCGGGGTTACAAAAAGCCGGAATAAGCTGCTTGGAAAGCAATGCAGGATTATTTTGTTGGGTTGATATGAGGCATCTTCTCCATTCAAACACATTTGAAGCTGAAATGGAACTATGGAAGAAAATAGTGTACCAAGTTGGTTTGAACATTTCACCTGGTTCATCTTGTCATTGTACAGAACCAGGTTGGTTTCGTGTGTGTTTCGCAAACATGTCAGAAGAGACTTTGAAACTAGCAATGAAAAGGTTGAAAGCTTTCGTTGTTGAGTCCACTGGCAATGTTAATGGTGTTACAACAAAAAGCACAAAGAGAAATTTACTCACTAAGTGGGTTTTTCGGTTATCGTCTCGTGATCAACGTGATCAACAAGAGGAACGGTAACTTGGTGGTGATCGTAGTGTGTGTGTAAAGTGCTGAAGTTTGAAGAAGCTAGCCATGCACAATATTATTACACTTTCATTTTTTTCTTTTTGCACTCCCCAGTTATTTCTTGGAGGAGTAGTTCAAAAAATGTTATTTTACTATATATTTTTTTCGTGATTAAATTGTAGAGAGAGAGAGAGAGAGAGAGAGAAAGCACTCTGCCCATGTGGATGTGAAGTGTGAGAATATTTAGTTAGTCTGGTCTGTATAAGTTTGATTTCATTAGCATGAAAATTATATCCTTATATATTATTAATTAATAAAAAAGTTTGATTTATTTATGATATATATTTGTGTTACTATGATTTGATGATTCCCCGACCATCAAAATCTTATTGGTATCAACGATGAGAAGTTTGATAATGTTATGTCTTGATGGTTTAATAATTTTTTATAAAAAAAAATGAAGACACTAATGAGTAATGACCATTTCATAATTACGTACAAAGTTAATTAGATATGAAAAGATTATATCATGTCCTACCTTATGGTGATGGATTTGCTTGTATTAATTAGTAAGAATAGTACAAGTGCCATGTGTTGAACAAGTGGATTAATTTCTTTTGCGACATAATCGGTGTAGAAGATGGATTGGGCTATGCTTCTTATACAAACCGTCCTTCATACCAATTTTTTTGTTTTCAACCATGCAACATCTTCCCAGGCGTATAACAAGGAAAATTTGCATTGTGTGTGGTTAAGAGGCCAAAAAGTCAATAAGGTTAATTTCTAATTTTTAAAGTCATATATAGTTTAAAAAATATTAGTAACTTTTTCCCATTTTGAGAGTATTTTAAGCCAAATTAGGTTGAGGAAGCTCCTCCACTTTTTTCCCTTCAATTGTAAGAAAAGGATGTGGTAAACAGTAAACTAAGTTAAATCTGTGGGGAGAGATGTTGAAGTTTGAACTTGAAAAATGAAAACATTTTTATAATCATGTAACCGTAACCAACAACTTAATCAAAATCAAAAAGTGCTTAAGTAAGTTACTTGCAAGAGAATCATTTTATAAGCTATTTAGGACACTTTGCTTTGCAGAACTTTCTGGAATTAATCATAGTCATCATCACTGCTCAAAAAGTTGTTGTCTCGTACGAACTACGCGGTGTGTACTACGTATGCTGTATGCTGACTGGTTGCCAACGAAGTTGGTTATTAATTCATCAACTAATCAAATTTAATCACATAGATACATTTGCAAGTGTAACGAAATTTACTATATAGGTATCACATCACATGCAAAGTTGATAATTTGTCTATTTTTATTTGATGGCCAGGTAAGTTATTCACCATTATTTAAAGATAGTCTAGGTTTCACTTTGTTTTTAGATGAAGAACTTTTTATTTTGGGTGTTTAAATAGAACATGCATGTCGCTCATTTTAATGTTGTCTCGAGTTATACATATCTAATTTCTAGCCTAATAAATTATATTAAAATAAATTAAACTTATATTATTAATTCGTATGTTTTCAATTTGAAACATAATCGTAAAATATTAATAATTAATTTTCAGACTAATCATTTGAGAGTGTCTAACAATTTTAAAACGCATGAAAACCAACTACTGTTCAGAGCAAAACGAGATTGCTTTGAAAAATCACGTAAACAACCAAAATGCAAAAGTTAATCCGAAAAGGATTCTATAGCGACCGTAACAAAAAATTCACACATGACAAATAAATTATCCATATCTTCATTCAATCCGCAACAACTTGTGATCATAAATTTAAACAATTTAAATTAGATAATCATATCGATCCAATTCAATCAACTCATGTACACATGACACGTTAACTAAATTGACGAATGCATTTATCACCTTAGCACGCTAGCTCATGCTCATGTTCAATATACAGTCTCGTTAAATTGTGTTGCATAAATTCTACAAGATGGGGGACAACAACAAATATTACTACTCCTTGTCAAAAATACATATATTACTATAATTTTTAAATTCTTCTTTTGTAGTTTTGTTTTAATATCCTCGAGCACCGAAGATCCTGCATTATAGTAAATTACAATAACTTAAAACGATTTGGTCATGCGTTCACACTTACATACACAATATAATACACATTACTTATTTTCTACGACTCGTACATGTTGTTAAAGCACCAACCAATCACAAGCCTGATCAATAGCAGTTGAGAATAATATGCTTGGACCACAAATATTGAGAATTATATTCTTATAAAATTTGTGGAAAAAAAAAATAGTTAGATGATTCCATATACCAAATCAAACTTACATTAATCTAATAACAAAAGTGTATAAAGTTAGATGATTCTGTTATCATCATGATTCCATTTTTCATATAGATCATGATAATTTTTATAGGGAATCACATGGATCGATATAACTAACCATATATTTTGATCGATTATGGCTCTATGACTTATGCAAGTGGATTGGTTTTTATTTGCTATTATAGATTATAATCAAATTAAAAAGAACTTGAATGACGTTGGGTCATGTTATACCAAAATTATAGGATAATTATATTGCTATATATATAAAGTGATCGAGAGAATTTGGTGCAAGTCAATGGTCATTCTCAATTGAAATGTGATATGATAATTATTGATATACGGTGGTTGAAGATTTTTTAACAACAAATGTTTGATACCTATTTTACTTTAGCAGCCATAAACACAAAAAAATGATTGGATTTCGAATCGAGTCTTTGAGGAGGAGCACACTCTTCAGTCTTAAGTCAATACCACCACGCCAACCCAAACGAGTTTTCGTGTTGCTAATCATAAAAAACTAATTTTACTTCTGTTCTCAAATTAAATTTGTTTGATCACTGGAAAGACGTCTGTTTGATCATGCATCTTAAAATGGAATGGAATAGCTCTTGTACTTTTTTTTTTATATAAATTTCATTTCTCATTACAAGAATAATAAACCCATGTTACAACTTAGTGGTTGGTTGCGAAGACATTTTAGGTGCAGTCCTGGATTCAAACTTGGGTTACCACATTCACACTCCTGTGTGCGCGCTTATTTGAGCATGAGTTGGTCATCACTAGACCAATAGTAAAAAGTTCAAGGAAAAGATCAACTCTAATGCGATTTAAATGATTCAATGTCTCTAGTTTTTAGCGCTTCAAAGGGGTTTATCTGCTTTTAGGTGTGAGTGTGGAAACTATCTTGAGGTTCCTCCTATTGCTTTAATCATTTTAGCTTCAAGTGCTATGTTTGTCTAGGAATTTATCATAATTTTTGTTCCTTTTGATCGTTAGTTTCACAATAGTCTATGAAAATATTTAATCTTCATTCCTTAAAACTACATAATCAAACTCTTATCACTAATCTGTCGCAGATTCTGTATTAAGCTTTTTAATTTCAAAATATAACAATAATAAATATTTGCTAAAAAACAATAACAAATATTATACAAATCACCCATCACTTGCGTGCTAAGAGAAGCTTTGCAAATCTTAAGGCTTCATTAATTCTTAATCAAAGACAATAAACAAATTTGGATCATTGAGTTTATTCAACGATTAGGTGTAGGAATTTCGGTCGATTTCCAAATTCTTGTCAACAACATATGCATGTGACATAGAAACTAATACTTTGGGGTACTACTAACTAACATATCATGAACTTCCTTTCTGGTAGTTTAAGCATTAATATTATAAAGTATAAAACAATATGTATATGTATCTTCTAAAATAATAATATATTCACTTCCCTTAGAACTCAAAACAGAAAACATGTCAACACGGTTTTCTGTTAGGATTTGTTTAACGCGTCTCAAATTTTGGACGGCAACGTAAAATACAGAATACAAATCCTAATACTAATATATACAATGTCATGTATAAGACAAAAAATAAATCAATAGAAGCTTTTGTTGAACGATAATTTAGTTGTATGCACATCCAAGCGGGGCCAAATTAAAGAGATTTTGTTTTCTTACTATGGTTTTGATTATAATTGCATTAATCATTAGAACTGTAAACAATCCAAACTAATGAATAATCTAAAGATCCTTTGTCAGAAAGGAGAGGAAAATGATAGTAACGACTAACGAATTGTTGATAATTGACTTCTTCTTTTATTGTTGAATAATTAATTGAAATGATCTTCTAGACACATGAAAAAATTATTTAATAGAGATTCCTAAACACATTTAAGCACCAAGACCGTATGATCAGTCACTAGTAATTATGTCCTCAAAATTGTTAGCATCTGCCAAGACAGTTCTTGAATTTTTCTAATCGCAGTATATCTTTAAAATTGTAATGTGTTAGTCAAAATAATCTATCTATTTATATAAAAAAAAACTCTATCTATTTCTCAAAAAACTGTTTATCTATCTACTTCAATCTTTATGAACTATGACTAGACGGCATACAACTTTGTTGCAAAAAGACTGGCCAGACCGGTTAACCAATATCACATAATTATGGCGCGAAATTTGCGAGAAAGACTAAAAAAAATTGTGTTAATCCTCCGGTTACAAAAAGAAGGACTCCGGAATGATTCAGAGCTTGACCGGAAGGTAAGTAAAATATGGTTGAGAATTGTTCCTCGGAGAAATCTAACTCAGGTTCTCTTAAATAATTCATCTTTAGGACAACTCATTAATCTTTTGTGTTCAATCATTTAGTTAGAAAATGACTAAAGAGACTAAATTGCTATTTTGCAAATTTAAATGACTAAATTGATCGATCTTTATACTATTTCAAAGACTGAATTCCTATATTTCAAATTTGAAGACAAAATAGACGTAATCATATTTGATGCATTGCCGACTTGAATGTGTAGACACATCTGCAACCAAAATACATATCTTATTTCACCACGTTGCAAGAGTCTAGCCAACACTTGTGCTATCTCAATCAATTGATAATGCCTATTTACTCCTTAATTGAGATATTTGGGGCAGGATTATTGATAACATGGTATGGGTAACATGTGGGTTTCACATGATGTAGAACATGTTAGGGAACACATAACACCTGCTCAAATTTTTGAATAATGCGTATTGTAGGTGACGGGGAGAGAGTTTCTTTGTTCCTCAAATGGTATAGAAGCTAGGCAATCTTCAAGTAAAGACCTCCTTTGTTGATTGCGACATGAAGGGTCAAATGAACATGGCCTTTTTGCTTCTCATAATAATGCACTTTCACCTATTAGCCATACATGAATTTTAGTATTCTAATTTTTGGGTCCCATGGTCTTCCCCGAATGATTCATGCCTAGTGTTTTCTCAGCTAAATGATTGATCAATTACAGAATTGTCTATTATACGATGCGATTTTGAGGTACCCACACCCATTGGCTTGTGATTATCACATTAATTACCTTGTCGTGTTCCATGTTAGGAATATTATTTGAAGTAGATAAAGGATATATTCATAGTAGAATTTTTTTATTTATTTATTTTCTTATTAACTAATATATATTTTTGAAGGTTAAATATATTTTTAGTACTATAAAATTACAGATTTTTTTTTCTTCTAATTCTTATAAAAAAAATTGCCAAATTGTATTTAGGTCTCAATTTGGTTTCGTCGGTTGTTTAGAGTTACTTTGAACAATTTGATTTTATTAAAGATATCTCTATTTAATAGAGATTATTAAATAATCGTCTTTCTACTAAAATTATTTAATCCGCACAAAGGTACAAAGTGTTGTATGGTACGGAGTGTTGGGCGGTTAAGAGTCAACACGAGAGTCAAGTAAGTGTAGCGGAGATGAGGATGTTAAATGAGTGGTAAGACTAGAGAGGATATAATTAGGAATGACATCATTAGAGAGAGAGTGGGGGTAGCACCTATAGTAGAAAAGTTGGTAGAAAATGGTTTGGACATGTAGAGAGAAGACCCGTAAATGCGTTGTAAAAAGAGTAGATCAAATGGAGGAGAGTCTGGTTAAAAGAGGTAGAGGAAGACCTAAGAAAACCATTAGAAAGGATTTAGGGGTTAATGAGTTGGATCCAAATATGGTTTTTGATATAACACTATGGCGTCATTTGATCTATGTAGCCGACTCCACTTAGTGAGATAAAAGGCTTGGTTGTTGTTGTTAAAGGTACAAAATTTATTATTACGTTTGCATGTGAAAAATGTAATTAAAATGAAACATCCAATTTTATTTTTTTTTGGACTGTTTTGTTCTTGACATATTACTGATGTATGAGGTTCTCATACATTCTATTCTATATAATACAAAGGAAGTTAAAATGATTGGATATATTGGAGTGGAGGTGGCTGGGCCTTATCCTAGAGGTAATACCTTCTACATTGATCCTATGAATGAACATATATCGATCGCTTCGTAATATTGTTAAGTTTCAGCCTAAGGAGGGTCTTAAAGCCCCCTCCTACCCCTTGTGCGATGATGAGCGAGACTTTGTCAATAAGAAACGGTTCTAGGAACCTCTAACAGATCCATTTCCTCACTTTGCTATTAAATTAGAAAACCTCTTTTGGGCCTCACAAGCTATAATTCAGGGGCTGAAAAATAGGATTTTGAATTGACTAGTATGGTGGCTATGAATGAGTACACTATTCTCGACCCCAAAAAAATTATGTATAGTATTATCTTAATTTTTAAGTGTATCATCCTACAAGACCGACAACCTTAAACACTGAAATCGGTAGAAACTTTGGTATAATGATTGTAAATGACTGAAGGAGGGCAATGAACTCATACCTTTGAGAGAGTAAGACCTCACACTTACTTACCCGTTTGATCAACATGTGCAACTTGACAGCTGGTAGGTATTAAAATGCCGCGAACTCATCACATAGATAGAAAACGCTAAAAGTTTAATAAGACTTGACTATTAAGTAATTCCAACAAATAAATAGAGGTAATTCGAAGAATCCTAACCGTCGCTAACATTCTGCGATCAAAACACGTATACCTTGCTCTGTTGCAAACAGATCAAATTGCAAAACCATTTAACTCTTTATCTTTTATTTTAATTGTTCCCAAATATGTAACGTGAATTGCCTAGTTGGAACTACTATCTATGTGGATATGATAATCTACTTACATTTTATTACATGGTAAACAATCTGGTACACTTGTTTGAATCCGACCATTAATGGAGGATGTCATTTAGAAATAAATACACAAAAAAAAATAGAATGTGGGTCCTACCACTAAGTGAGCCTCACCATCATTAATTATTTTTTAAATTTTTTTTAAAACTTTATACACCAAAGCACGAAAGGATTCCTATTCTAAAGGGTGCATAACCACGTGATATGCTCACACTAACCCCTTAATTTTAGATCCAATTGAGGATTTTATTTAGCATGGGAAGGAATTGGAATGTAATAATATTGACTCAGAGATCTACAAGAAAAAGAATAATCTTCTATTTTGAGAATAATTAAAAAAAAAGTGTTCAATTGAAACATCTTTTTAAATGAAAGAAATTGAAAAGATTATAAATGGAGAGGATGTTAACATTTTTTTACTGAGAATCGAGAGTCTACATCGTTGAATTTTTTTTTTATGTGTATATTATCGATTAATTTCATCTGAATAAAATTTCCTCATGCGCATGTAGTTTTCGTTGAACTTGGTTTCCAAGTTTCTTACAACAATAGATCCTGTCCTTTACCATCCAGAACGATCGATCCCATCAATGCACTACAAAGTACAATCTTATCCAACATGAACTAACACAATTCACACGAGGAATAGGTTTATTATGGATTTTTCTTGTCTAGTTGCGGAATTCATTTTGGTCTTCTCTTCTGATCTTAACTTCCTGAGCTATATTTATTTGATTTGATGTTTTCAATTTGAATGGGAGATATAGTCAAAACTCAAAACCATGGAGTATATATTTCAACGTCATTATTGTTTTTCCTTCCAAATGCACAATGAAAAAGGAAATTTCCGGGGTACTAGACAGACCATTGGTGATGTGTTTCTTTTCCACTTCCATATATACTAGTATAGTATTAATTGGTTCATTCACAAAAAAAAATAAAAAATAGTACTAGTATTAATTGGTTCGCTCAATTTATATCAATATCAATCTTCTAAATGTGGATAAGAATTAATTTCCAAGAAACAGGTACCAGTACTATTTTGACTTTTGACAATCTTTGGTTCTTTTTTACCTTTTTGTTTATTTTTGTTTTGAATTTTGGTAGAACCTTTTTTGCTTTCTATGGAACAAAACTTTTCTTATGGCTACCAAAGTGGTGGAGCTATCCCCAATATTCCAGTCTATATTATCCAATTGTCATTTCAGTCATATGTGACCGTGCCCAAAATCCAAAAGCTAAATCAAAGAGTTCAAAAAATTCTTCCATGCAAGATTTTTGTCCGAGTTAATGTTTTCAAACTTTAATTAGAGTTGGTAAAAAAAAACAAGTTTATACTTATCATACCACACTATGAAAAGCCCGGATACTCCAAAACGAAGAGTATCCGTATCAGATATGTATTGGATACCTATACTCCACGGATATTAATTATTTAAATTTTATAAAAATGTTTTATCGGATACTTACATGATACTCCATAAATACACAAAGATATTTATATGATACTTCACATATACATATAGAAAAGATGAAGGGTAAAAAAGTGAGACAGTGTTATAAAAATTCAGTAGAGATGTATATGATTCAATTTTATGTATGCTACGGTAGAATTGTTTCTCGATAAACCACTTAAAATTATATTTCTTGTGGATGAAGATAACGAGAAAAAGATGATTCAGTTAATCAACATTAGATAAAATTTGTGTTGAGTTTTATAATGATGCTTCTCACGATATCCCAACATATGAAAATATAATATGGTTTATAAGAAAATTTTACATTTTTTTTATTTTGATCACATGTATTATTTTTTTAAAATTGTGACTTTTATAATAATATAATACTGAAGAGTAATCAATGTTTATTTTCTTTAAGTATTTTACATACATATAAGTTTTAGTATAAATATTTTGTTAGTGTATCTTAGCCGTATCATATCCTATATTAAGATTTTTTTATCAATCTTAATATTGACTCTACAGTACACAAATAAAATTCAATTAAAAGGGCACTGGGAGGAGGATAAGAACCGAATACGTAAATCAGTTTGGGATTGTTCTATTATCATCACAAAGATCATTAGGAATCTAATATATTTCCTAATTATGGGTATTGGAATTTAGAACGAGAGAGTAAGAAAATGCTAGCATATGTTCAAACTTTGTTTAGAGAATCAAAGATTTTTTGAAAAATATTATTTTTAGAGCACTTGTTAGTTAGTATGATCTAAATAATATCTCAAATCTATCCATGTAATTATAGTCTATTGATCCATAACTAATCATATTCTTGAGAAATACGGCCATTTGTCTGGGATAGTAAACAGGAAACAAACTACTGAATTATTCAAGGTAAGCAAAATACAGACAAGGCCAAACCTAACTTAAGCAAAATATAGACTTGGCCAAACCTAACTTAATTTAGAATTCTCATATTGTTAAAGTGAATACTTTACTTTAATCCCAGTTTGAACCTAAAATCTCTTAGTTGTGTTTGTGATTTTCATGCTGTGAATACCCACCCTATATTTTTGATCCACATTTCACCATTTTTTTTTTGGTTTGCGTAAACAAAGTGGCAAACGTCTTTGTAAACTCTCATACACAATGTAAAAGATCTTAGAGATTTAAATCTAAGACAAACAAAAATATACAACCTTACAATGTCGGTATTACCATTGTGCTAGACCTTGTGAAAACCATTAACCATATTTTAAGACTATTGGGATTGATATTTAACATTTTCTTTTCTTTTGTACTCTTTAGTTTTAACACTTTCTTTTTATAACCAAACACGAGGTAGGCTTACTTATCACATACATTAGTATTTTGCATTTACGCACACAAACATTTGTAGTCACATCATTCATTTATTTCAATATTAACAATAACGAAAATTATTTTTCTTCTCTTACCTTTTTGTTTTTTTACTAATGAATATGTGCCTAAATACAAAAGATTTGTGCTTGTGCCCAAGTCTCAACCAAGCCTAGTTCACCAAGCACACCCTCCTGGGTAATTAGGAAAAAATATTTGGTACAAAGGGTAGCTAGGAATCTATTTTCCATCTTTTCAATACTATTTGTGTCATTTTCATTTTTTTTTTGTTGAGCTAGTGTTATCTTCATCTATGATGTTATTTATTTATCTATTTATTTATTATTATTAAAATACAAAGAAGTCATGGCGTGGGATTTGAAAAAAGGGTGATTGGTACCCAAGAATGGGAGTGGGAAAGCGATTAATAAGGTAGGCTGCAGTAGTCATAGCGTGCGGCCAATAGGTGAGGGGTAGGCCTGAGTAATAGAGAAGAGCGAGACCAGTCTCGGCAATGTGACGATTCCGACGTTCTGAAATTCCATTATGTTCAGGTGTGTGGGGTGGAGTGGTGTGATGACTTATACCATGATTGCTTAGAAAAGGGTGGAGACCAATGTATTTGCCATCATTATCTGTGTACAGTATTTTTATTTGTTGTTTATGAAAATTTTCAACAAGGGATTTAAATTTGGGAAATATGACTTGTACATCAAATTTGCGTTTCATTGGGTAGAGTCAAATATAACGAGTGAAGTGATCAACAATGCAATAGTAGCGAAGACCATCAATAGATAAAATGGGCGAAGTCCATACATCTGAAAAAATTATTTCTAATGGATAAGACGATACAAGAGTGGATTCATGGAAAGGAAGTTTGTGACTTTTACTAATTTGGCATGAATTACAATCAAATTGCTGGAATTTATTTGTGCCTAAAGAAAAATGTTGGGAAATAAATTTGGAAATAGAGGATGATGGGTGTCCAAGCTTATGGTGCCATGATGTGGGGGAGTCTTTGCGAACGGAGTGAACAAATGGTGTGGGGGCAGACCATTGATAAAGTCCATCGACACATGAGCCTTTATGCGTTGTTTGGCTAGTCTGTAAGTCCTTCACATAAAAAAAAAAGTGGTAGAAAAAGAACAACAGAGTTGGTTTGTTTGGTAAGTTGGGAGACAAAAATAATTTGTTGTTTCATGGAGGGAACACACTGAACATTAGACAGGGATAAATCATTAATTAAAAGTGTTCCAGAGTGAGAGATGTTTAAACCTGAACCGTTGTCCATGAATAGTGAGTCAGGACCCGTGTAGGGATGATGGATTGCCATATTTGCAAGGTTATTTGTTATGTGATGTGATACTCCACTATCAACCAAAAAATTAGTTTGTGGGGGACCAGTAGTTGCAGTGTTGACCTGGGGCGAGTCACGAAGAGGTGGAAGGATACCAGGATGTTGTTGTATGAAGGTGCGGCACTGGGATAGAACATGTCCTTTGACATTACACCACTGACATTTCCCGAGGAAGAGTTTGCGATTTCTAAGGCGTTGATTTGATTGTGCAGGAAAGATGGGCAGGGTGTGGTTTGTTGTTGTTGCAGTTGGGTCTCGCCTGAGAATTCAAGGCGGTGAGTGGGGCAGGGGTCTGTTGCTGAACAACGGCGATTGAGAGTTCCTGGATGAGAAGCTTCTCAAGAAGGTCATCAAAGGTAATTGAGTTATCCCTTGCTTTCACTCCGTCAATGACATCGCGATAGCCGTCGTCGAGGCCGCGTAGGATATAATCAGTCATGTCTTCAATGGAGACAGGTGATCCAAGCGAGGCAAGGAGATCGCCCGTTTGCTTCAGGGAGTGCATATAGGTGGTGATGGATTAAGTACCTTTGGATGCTGTCCGGAGGCGCTCCTTTAGTTGCTTGAGATGGTTGTGAGAAGCCTTGGCATGGGTGTTCTTGAGGAGGGTCCAAAGACCGTGTGAGGTCTTTGTTTGGGACACCAGGGAGGCGACCTCAGTTGAGAGGGTGGTGAGGAAAGCGCCATAGATGAGGCGATCCTGTCGTCGCCATGTATGATAGGCAGGACTTTCTTTTATAACACATTCAAGTTCAATAATTAACTGAAGTCTCTAATTATGAAGACACATATTTACAACCGACTACAAAATTTTGTAGGTTCATTCTTCGAATATCACATTAAACTTTTTGAAGAATGCTATTCAAAGCTTCACCATTTTTCAAATATACGTTTTATTTCTTGGAACTTTGGAAGACCTTAATTAGAAGATAGCAGTTAAAAATCATGGATAATTAGCTTTGGCAATATAAATCGTTGTTTTCTTATAACATAGTAAGATATACAAGTTCGATAGGAATTGCCTAAATTAATAGGCAATTACTAGATACCAGCAGGACAGTGAGGTTATAATAAAACTGGATGCATTGAAAATAAAAACGGTATGGTAGCAGAGAAAATCACTAAAGGAGGAATCAAACCATAAACAACTCTGCTAATCTTAGCACAGAAATTCAAAATAACATTGGTAGCTGATACAATGACCGTAAAGGAAGAATCGTACCGCAAACAATTCGTGCTACTACTCTTAGCAATTAGCATAGAAAATTTTAAAATAATATATGCATCAATCAATCCAAGATTGCTTCAACATTTTATTCAGAAAAAAAAAAAAAC
>Ga0228710_1001705_pt1 | contig 33562 bp, 13 predicted proteins | sample MedpolnodulmetaG_FD_177995 | JGI IMG/M metagenome (GOLD analysis project Ga0228710, IMG submission 177995) | Root nodule microbial communities from Medicago polymorpha collected in Santa Monica, California, United States - pink nodules | ecosystem: Host-associated > Plants > Roots > Nodule... | reverse complement strand
ATGTTTTTTCTTTCATTCATAAAATCCAAAGCAAAAACACATAAAAAATATGAAAGGTAGTGGTGGAATTATATTAATAATCAAGAGCAATTGTTGTTCTTTTATTATTTTTGTATATTGATTATTATTACTACTTTTCTTACAATCATTTTTGTTTTTCTGGAGTTTCTGTTCTTTCATTGCTCTTTCTCTATTGCTCTTTTGTGGGTTGTGGAGTATATGTTTGAAAAAGGGGTAAAAAAAATCAAATCTTGATCGATAGATATAAAACTAGAGAACAATACCCTAAAATGTGATGGTGGGATGAGAAACTGAGAATAGCAATGAGAATAACAGCAACAATGAAACCATGGTGAAAGAATAAGATGGTGGAGAGAGAATTGTAGTGGAAAAAAATAATGAAGTGTTGGTAGATCATGATAAAAATGTGTTTCTCATTTGATTTAATGGACAAAAATAACTTTCTCATGATGGGAAACAACTCCCCTTTCCCATGCTAAACCTCACCTGCTACTCAATTTGTTTTGGTTCGTATTCACTAAACATTACCAAGTTTCCCATCCATGCGAAAAATTAGACACAGGCTAAAGATGAGAAAGCTGCTCACAAAAGAAACACAAATTGTCCACGCTGGCAATCCGCAAATCCACAAGCTAACCAATCAGAAACAAGCACACGGATCACAATTAATATTTCCAATTAAAAAAATCATCATCACCGTTGATTTAGCATCAAAGTACACGATCTCTCTCTCATCTCAATTAAACCGACCTAATCGTATCATCATTCCACGCATATATATAACGCACGCTTCCTTCATTCTACATCATTCATTATATCGTATCACAATTTACTTTCTTCGTTTTCTTTTCGAAAACCTTTCTTCTTCGAATTTTCTCTTCTCCGATTCAATGGCTCGTACTAAGCAAACTGCTCGCAAATCCACCGGAGGCAAGGCTCCAAGGAAGCAACTTGCCACCAAGGCTGCTCGGAAATCTGCTCCTACAACCGGTGGAGTCAAGAAACCTCATCGCTATCGTCCTGGAACCGTTGCTCTTCGTGAGATCCGTAAATACCAGAAGAGTACCGATCTTTTGATCCGTAAGCTTCCATTCCAACGTCTTGTTCGTGAAATTGCTCAAGATTTCAAGACGGATCTCAGATTTCAGAGCCATGCTGTCCTTGCGCTTCAGGAAGCAGCAGAAGCTTATCTGGTTGGATTGTTTGAGGATACCAATTTGTGTGCAATTCATGCTAAGAGGGTTACAATTATGCCCAAGGACATTCAACTTGCACGCCGTATTCGTGGTGAACGTGCTTAGGCGTTATAGATTGATATGGATTAGTAGTAGTATTTTGGATTTATGATTTAGGGTTTTATTATCAATTAAGCGCTGTATAGTTTTGAAACTATAATTTTCATCTTTAGCATTTTGAATGGTTAGTTTTTTGTAAGCAGGTTTCGTTTGTAATTGGTGAATTACTCAAATTACAATTTGAAGCCTTTGCAAAAAAACAAAATTAATAAAATTAAAATTTTGATTTCAATTTTTCCATTTTGTTGTTGATGGCTTGAATTTATATTTTATTATGTGTAATTTTTCTAGTAGTACCCTTAAATGTTGGAATTTTGGAATGATAAGTGGTGTTCTCAACCTCTACAAATAATGATTGGGGCTTAAGGGATGCGGCTCATATTGTTATCAGACCTGTCTACCCTTCATCTTCGTAATGGTGATGATACTTTGGCTTGGAGTTTAACTAGTGATGGCTCCTTTTCTGTTAAGTTAACCTATCGTTGTTGTAAAATATCATTTATGTTATATAGCTTATATGTTACATAAGCTTGTTTGGAGATGGAAGGGTCTGTTTAGAATCCAGTGCTATAAGTCATGTGTGCATATTGAATAATGCCAATCGATGTCGTGTAAGGATGGTGGTGAGTGATGTGTGTCCGGTGTGTAGTAATAACGTCGAGGATCATTTTCATATTTTTTTTTTAAAGATTGTAGTGGAGTTAAGAATTTATGGATTAATTTGCAAGCACTTGGGAGACCTGAGTTTCTGAGAACATGGAACAGAAAGAGTGGTCCGTATTCAATCTTAATAAGTTAGATGCCTTTAATGGGGTTCCTTGGCCTATTATTTTTGGTGCGACATTGGATAATTTGTGGTTAAGAAGGAATCAAGTGGTTTTTCAACAAACCAATATGTCATATCGGCATCTCTACCATCGGGTGAGGACTATGACTCACAATATTGTATCAAGTCATAAGTATGCTACAACCGAAGCGAATTCAAAATAACAATGGACAATAAGGTAGGAACATTAGCGCTTAACACAAATGGTGCGGTCTCGCTCAATGGTAGATTAGCGTCATGTGGCACAGTCTTTAGAGAGGATAATGACAATTTCCTCTGCTTTTGCATCAAAACTTCGTCCATGTATTGTGCTTGAGCCGAGCTTTGGAGAATTTACAATGGCTTGAAGATGGCATCACTCTCCTAAATGAAAACTACATGTATTTTCAAATTAGTAGAGGTTACATGAAAATATAGGTATTAGATTCTCTGAGTACAATCACGCTCCTAGATGATGGATCCTCATAAGACAACGTTTGTCAAATTCATAATGGTGTAGGCGAGGTGACTTGGAACCATGTTCTCAAGGGGAACACTCGGGCTTATCTTTCTATAGAATAATGACAACGTTTGTTGCCATAATCTGACAGGGGAACTCACCATTTTCTAGCCTTGCAACCCCATATTGGAACAAATCGACTCCACACAAACCCCAAAATCTCTTTAAAAAAGACGAATTTTGGCCATCTGATCCTGGTGCTTTATTAGAATGCATTGCAAACAGAGTGTTTTTGAACTCACTCCCTTGAAACAGTGCAAGCAGCCGCTCATTGCCCTCCATGGTGAGCAAGTCATCAAAATACCTCTCGGCCACTTCACAAATTTCATGCTGTGTTTGTACGATCACCATCATTGTTCTGAATGTTTGAAATCTCATTTCTCCTCCTTTCATAGCTCGCCATAGCATGAAAGAAGCTAGAGTTGGTGTCCCCTTCACGCAAGCACTAAACTTTTGAATGATGTTTCCAAAAAGCCTCTTCTTGTGCTAGCAACCTTGTAATTTTGTTTTGGATCACCCCATATTGGCTTGTTATTATATAAAAAAAATCCTTATGCTGTATCAAATAAAAGAAACCGTGAGATTCGTAATTGATAATCATAGAGGTTATTTAATCAATAAGAAACTATGTGGCATGACCGGCATTCAGGTTTTTCTATTTATTTTTGTATGACTGTTTATTATCATGGTTATATAAACCCAATTGCATCATATTTTTATTTATTTAATTGCAATATTATTTTTGGAGTAAAGAGTGTGTCATAAATAACGGGATTTTGGGAGAAAGAAAATTGCATACTAGGTGGTTTGGTGTTTGTAAACCAAAGTATAAGAGGGTTAGGTGTGCATGATGTTAGATGATGACAACTGATCAATAAGATTGTCATATGGAAAGAGGTTTTAGCTGCAAAGTATGGGGTTTTGATTAGCAGATCCCACTTCTCCATTGTATGATGGAAGAATTTATGTCTACTGCGTCTACTGCAAAGTATGGGGTTTTGATTAGTAACATGTTACCTTGATTTCCACTAGGCTTAACAAAATTACTTTTGTGAGGTTTAACTTTCTTGTTGGTGACATGGAAATGTCTAACGCAACAAAACTACCTCTTTTCTTTTACTAGGATAACCAAATGATCATTATTCTTTTTTAGAAGATATAATTGTTGACCTTACCTGTTTTGACTTATTGATAACATCAAACAAATTGTAACAGATTGTTTCCATCAGACTGAAGAAGACAAAGACAGATAATGAAACAATACAATCCTATCAGAATGACATATACGCTAGCACTAACATTATTATGCTCAACCCCTTATTGGTGGCTTGTAGAGTTCAGTGTTGCCGTTTCCTGACATAATTTATTCCAAAAACTCAATCATGTAGAAGGGAGTATGAGGGACACAGTCAGATCAGTTTTCACCATATACCCACTTCTCTGAATTGCTTGTGAAACTAACCAATTCATTTGGCTTAAACCACAGGTTAATCTCATCCTTTGCAGTCTCTGGACCATCGCTCCCATGGATGATATTTCTGCAATAATAGCATTGAGATGATCAAATAAAAAGGTAGAGCAACTAGCCTATTTCCTTGCAAGATACTATAAAAATTCATACTGTCTGTTATATTGAGTATATTAACCAGTTTCAAATTGTTTATTACTTTGCAAGGAAGATATGCAATTTGACAGTGCTGGTGGATTGATTGAAGACCAGGTCCGCAAATGGTGGGGTGTATGATTGGAATTCATGGCAGCAATCATGTTCAATGATGGTGGTGTACCTGCATCTCACCCACTTAGCTTAAACATCGGAGTGTATGCAGGTACACCACCATCATACACCACCATTCATGGCTACCAATCCAAGCATCACAGACAAATTTTCTATCTTTTTTGCGTAATCTTAAAGTTCATTCAGCACAATTTGCATTTCAACAAACTTCATAATAATTTGTGTATCTGTTTAATCACACTCCGCTATTACAAAAATAATTTTAACCACCTAATGAAGATTAATGGTAGGAGTACTTTAGACTTTTTGGTCAAAGAGGGACATGTTATCATGACAGGTAATAAATATAATAAGGAAGGAGTAGTACCTTCCAACAACAACAGCCAGATCACCCCTAATGGTTCCTGGCTCTGATTTTTGTGGATCTGTGGCTCCAATTAGTTTACGGCCGTAGAGAATAACTCCCTGTCCTTCCCACACCTATAACATAAATTTTTTCGGAAACAAAAAGCACGGGTTAGAAACATAAACACCAGCTTGTATGGTTGATTCAAAGCCATATGTTGAATCATTTCTAACCATTGCAATAACAGGGCCAGAGCTCAGGAAGTCACACAAGCCATCAAAGAAGGGTCTTTCTTTTAGGTCATGATAATGCTGTTTGGCAAATTCCTTTGTAGGAGTCAACACTTTAATTCCCACCAGTTTGTAGCCTTTCCTCTCAAAACGAGATATAATCTCTGAAATCTGAAAGAAAATGAAAAAACTTCTAAGAATCTAAATTTTCTTTTTCAGCGAGTAGACAAAAAGTTGCAGTGTACTATGTAGCACATACACTTTGGATTGAAAGTGTGTCCAGTGTTCAATAAAGACACCAACACATGTGATTACATTCAATCACTTTCATTTTCTTATACGATAACCGGTGTCTATGTGTCAGAGTTGTGTCCAGTGTCAATGTTTCACAGGCATTGCATCTACAACACTGTTTCACAAACAAATCATGAAGAAGTGCAAGAAATACAGTAGTTTTCACTTTACCAGTCCTCTTTGAACTCCGTCAGGTTTAATGGCAATGAAGGTGCGCTCCAGCTGAGTAGGAAAAAGTAAACACGTGGTTTGCAAATTTTAGTCATACCAAAAAATAAAGAAAACAAGCATTGATAGGAGTTTAAATAGACATGCAAATGCAGATAGAGACAAGTTATGCGTACCTCAGCAGCATGCACCTCCTGATCCTGGAGCATGTAAGCTGCAAGACATGACAAAGATTAAACAGACTTATTAGCTGAATATCCAGCTAAAGATTGAGCATTGTAATAGGCTGAACAAAGTGACTCTCTTATATTATATAAAATTAAAGGGAATGTCATCTAAATAGAACTAAAAGGAAGCGTGCAATTTTCTCAATAAATAAGGATGATTAAGATTTATATGAAAAAAGAGAAGGGTGTGTGCTATTTTTTTTATTGCATAATTGATAATACTTTAGAAGAGGTGGGTATAATTTCACTTTTTATAATAGGCAACTTTGAGAAGCCACCAACAAAATTCAAAGCATAAAGTGATAAAGTAAACCGTTAAGACTTTGTTCAAACTTTACCATTAACTAGTGATCATTACATTGATAAACTAATAAATTAAAACAAATTTGTAGGAGGATAGATATCCATGATGAAAGTTGAAGAATATGTCCAAAAAGAAAAATACCAACAGGAACTGATAAAAAAAAATTAAGAACAATATTGGATTTGATTAATTTAGGCTTGTTTGAAGATTTAAAACAGGTTCATGTAATGATGTAGGGGTGTCTATTGGAAATAATAAAGTCTATATACTAAATCCAAAACATTAATTTTATTCCCCTGTGCTGGAGTAAAGTCCAATTGATGTAGAAGAGGTCTCGGAAGCTACAATGTTACTATCAAGCAAGGTACAAGGCTCCTCTTCCATTTCTAAAAGACACTTTATCTATGTTTTCTTGAAACCAAAATAAGCAAATTATTTTAATTTTACATTATGACCATATACATTTAAGGATTTGGATAGCCTGCAATCATAAATGATCACACATTCATGCAGTTAGTACATCAGTGTTTGTTGGATCGAGATTGGACCAATCTAAATTCAGCAATCACAAATGTACTTGCTAGTATGATAAGATCTAATGTCAATTGATTGATAAATATAATAATATAATTGAATCAAACCAAACCAAACCAAACCTGCAGCGGGAAGAGCGAGTGCTCCTGCAATCCATGAGGTAGATCCATTTCCAGAACCAGTTCTCCCATAATTTGAAGCAAATAATGGCACTTTTGTGATGGATGCAACAGCTGCAGCCGCCGCTACAGCGCGTCCTTCTGTGAAATTTATTATTTAATCAGCACACAACATCTCAAATTCAATGAAACAGAATCTAAATATGTAATCATAATTTGAATATGAATATGAATCAGACACAGTTAGAACTTACGAGAGTGAAATGAAGCGGAGAGAAGAGACCTGGCGGCTCTGGAAGCAGATTTGCAGAGGTGTGAGGCCATGTTAGAAGAATCTAAGGATGTGTGATATGTGAATGTGATTTGGTTGGTGGTGATGTTAGGATCTCTTCTCTTGTTGTAGCTTGGCTTTTTATTCGTGTTCGTTTTTACATTTTCCACCTTTCTTTTATCTTCATTTTCGATTTTTGCCATCTTCAAATTAAATATTTGCAAACTGAGATATGACAATAACTCAGATATTTACGTGAGTGCCGAGTGGGGCCATACGTTGTTTTTTACTGATAGATTTTTTTCATTCCTTCAAAAAAAAAAAATGTTATCATCACATTCTTAATCATATCATAATCATCATATTCATAATATTAATAAAATAGTCTTTTGAGAGAAAGTTTTCGCTAAGCTAACATGAAATTAGTCTAACCGAAAATGCTAATCTTTAACCACGTGGTGAATCAATGTTCGAATCTCGATTAAAAGATAAATTAATATTAATGTTTGAATAATATCTCAAATAAGATAACTTATAATAGAGAAAATCTATAATAAAACTATAAAAATTTAGAGTGTGTTTGGATGGAGGATTTGGAAATTCAAGAGAATTTGAAATTCTAAGGAATTCAAATGCATCGATTGAATTCCTTTCATTTTCAGAATTCATCGTTGGGTAAAGTGAATGAATTCCTTCATTTTCAAAATTCATTGTTTGGATGACAAAGTAATTGAATTCTTTTCTTTGACTAAATTTTATTTCTTATAATTTCTTCCATTTTTAAACTAATTAACTAGAAAAAAAACCTAAAAAAATAATTAATATAATTTTTTTCTCTCGTAATTTATTAAATTTCTTGACTCAATTTCGTTCCTTTTTTTTTTTACAATCGTTCCTTTTTTTTTAATAATAATTTAAACAAAATAACTATATTTTCTTCCCTAACAATCCCTTCTATTAAACATTTCATTTTCACCTAAAATGAAATGTCAATTGATAAGTTTGTAGTTTTTTCGATTTATTTATCAAATAGACAATTTATTCTCAACGCATACAAAGTCTATACTTCAAGATATTCCTTAAAAAAAATTAATACATCATTTTCTTTTCACTAGACATGCTTTAAAAAAGTGTAAATAGATAACTTTTTCTCTCTACACACAATTTATTTATTTTTGGTAAACTAGAGTATACGTATAACCAAAACGACTATCTTTATTCCCGTGAACTTAGTTCAGTTGGTAGGGAGAATGCATAATATATGCAGAGGTTGGAGTTTGAACTTCAGACACTCCACTTGCGCATTTATTAGCGTTTTTTCACATTCATAACATAATTTTAAAACTACGCAATTTGATGGACAACATAATTTTAAAGAGAAATGATATTTTTACAATGATTTTTTAACAACTTCTGTGACAATTTTCTCTCTCATACTCACATTACATTTTTACTTTCTATCTCTATTGCTTTGATTTTCGTGTCAATACCACATTTTCTTTCTAAATATATGGTTGTCCCATAAATTATCAAACAAATGGTTGTTCACATAACGCAACTCATTTTTAAAACTATGCATTTGATGGCTCATTCTCTAATACAAACACTTGTAATGTCATTTTATATTCCAAGTCTTTGTTTTATCAGCTTTTATTTAAAAAATGAAAATTGAAGCACTTCCTTCATATCTGATTCTTGGAAAGTGATTCAGAAAAACTGTTAGGAGAAAAGTTCATGAGAGAGCCACTAAACAGTGGTCATTTATGGAAATAAATATGTAGGTAATGACCCCACTATAAGCTAAAATACGGATCAAAGTTTAAAGTCACTTCAATTATAAAGGCAAATGTTAATTTGTGCCCTCAAGGGCACGTGTTAATAAACTCATTATAGAAATATACGTATTAAAAGTTAACAAATTTGTTTTCTGATGTAAAGTTGCTCTTTTTAGGTTACTTACAGTGTGCCCTTATAACACAAAGTTAGCATGATCAATTACAAATAATGAGTCTGTGAAGCTTCGATACCAATCTCAACGTAACTGCTAAAGAAGATCTAAAAGAGGAAAGCACAAGCTTGAACGTGAAACACAAGCTAGAAAGATGCTATGTACATTGCTTGTTCCGGTAGTTAAAGAGTACTTTATGTTCTGGTCGTCAATTATTGTTGGCCAAAATATTCACATGTGTTCTAAGAACTTTAACACATTTTCACTCCAATTGATGCGTGTGTGTTAAGGGAATTGTTAACAAGAGGCACTTGATAAGAAGATTAAAGAAGAAATGTTGTCTTGGAAATGGTGCATTCAATGCATTAAAACTTTAAAATGTAACTTTTTCTAGTTAAAATTCATCAATTATTTCTATTTGTGTATTCTTAACAAGTGCTCTGTTAACAAGACCCTTTTTTTAATTGTTTCATAATCGACTCCACATATTTATATTTGTTACAGTTTACTTTTATTTTGATTTAAAATATTAATTTAAATTTACATTATAGGTTAGTGACGTGATAATGAATAGAGTAGTAATTTGTAATAAAAACACTTATAATTATCATAGTGATTTCAATATATTTCCTTTGTTCACAATTCACACTTTTCTATCTTAAAATGGCTAATTGTTACATTCGTCTTTAAAGTGTCGAACATTGTTTGTTTGTGTTGGAAAATGCCTTACATAATTTTTCTCTTCAAAATTGACTCTAAGCATAAGAAGAAATAAAGAGAATAGCAGAGCAAAACCATATCAAGAATTTTTATGTCGAAAACCCTCTAGTTTTTAATAAAATTTACTCATCCCATCCCACTTCAAACTCATCCTCCCTAGTCCCTACTAGTAAATGTTTGGACCGAAGGTAGGTGTAGGTTCTTGATGGTGAGCCCAACGACAATAAGTAATTAACAACACACGTTTCTCGTCAGAGATTTTGCCATTTGCATATTCAATAGTTGCCATACCCCATACTAACCAGGTAAATGTACATTAATGTAGTCATGAAGATTTTCTCATATCTCCCTCTTGAGTTGGTATAACTCTATCTTCAAACAAACTTAGTGGGTTATAAGCTTCAACGCGTAGATGATCTTGAATTTTTCTTATAACTAAGTTTATTGGTGTTGACTCCTTTTAAGAATATTCAGTAGCAGCACAAATAATATTACAATTTATGTAGAAACTTGAAAATCTTCCCAAATCTTGTATCACCTTGCGAACTCAGGTACCTCACCTTGAAAATACGGTTGTTTGAGGCGGCGGGTTATAATGTGCGAAACTGCTAACCGTTGTGGTTCATTGATGCCCGAAGACCCTACAAATTGCAAAAATCTTAAGTCATACGGCTGTTAGGGCATTCGACCAAATGCGAAGAGATTTTTGAACTTTAGTTGCCATTTCACATCCCGTGTTGCTGCTTAGCCCTCTTTATTTAAAAAAAAAGAGTTAATTTTGAAGAGTTTGTATTTGGGGTGGCTTAAAACTATTAAGTCCAATAATTTTCCTTTTTAAATTTTGAAAATTACAATCGATATTTTTAAAACAGGTCTTGTCTAAAATGCATAAGTAAAATGGTCTTGCACCATGCACAAATGTCTAATTTCCGTCATCGTGTCTAATTTATACTACTATAATTGTTTTTGTTTAATTGCTGCATTCCAGAAAAATGTACCCTTCCTGCATATTTAGCATGTTCATAACTTAATAAATGTCAACAGCACTTATTATTTGGGTATTATTAGCCCTCAGTTTTAATGCTTATACTTTAGATATACCAACTCCAATTTAAGTAAGGACTTCTCGAACAAATTGCAAGGCTCAAACAGGCTTTGGAAAGAGTCAAAATTGACAAATAAAGCATCTGTCTTCAATCTTCATTCAATTACTGAAAAAGGCTTAGAACCATATTTACAACGTGGTTAGAGTCATGCCACTTGAACTCGTTAATTGTGTTACATCTCAATCAAACCATTAGGAACCGATCTATCAGACTCTAATTTCGTGTAACTTTGTAAAGCTGTTAACCAAGAGTCCACCTGAAAATGTGACGGAAGACATATTATATTTAGAGGTTTACAAAATTAAAATGATGTAAGTCACTTAGAATCTGTCCATATTGCGAAACTGAACTATAATAGTAATAATAATAACTACTCTACAGAATCAAATATTATCTTAACTTGGACACACCTGTATCATAGAATTGCTTGAGCACTCATAGCGAAACCCATGACGTGTTGAAATATAAAAGGCATGTTGAATATCATCATTGTCACGCTTAAAACACGGCAATCTCCCTACTTCAAGAATATCCGATAGAAGCGTTGAGTCCTGAGGACTTATATCTGCAATTTTTCCATTTTATCAGTCAACAAGTATTGAATATTGATGCATTTGTAAATGGACGCCAATCATCTGAAAACTTGAGATAAAATACACTTGATTGACCAACCATGTACAATTTTTTTTCAAAGATGTTAATAAAAATCAAACTTTGGCTTTTGCTAAATAACTTAAGCATTTGGAAAGTTAATTCACAGCATGGTATGAGGGCTTCTTTGACCAAACTGTCGAGTATATTCCTGGCCGCTCCTACTCTTCTAACTAAGTTTTGTTTGGCTTATCAGGCCTTTGACATTAATAGGCAGGTTAAAGACATTGATACAAAGAACTCTTGAGCCTAGTTCTGATATCTCAAGTTTATGAGTGTTCATTTTGAGTTAGAAAGTACGGAGTTCAAACAAACAGGTTAGACATCCTTAACAATATGTTGACTAATGTTTCATAACTGTAGGAATATGTTCAAACAAATTGTGAGGAAGAAATTGCACAAATCTGGTGATTAAGCGATTCCAGTGCTTCCGTTTTTCATTCGCTAACTTTGAAAAAATAAAAATGCAACTTATGTACAGGAAAAATTGGCTAGCTCGGTAAATCTAGATGTCCTGATTAGGACTAACAAATAGAACTACAAAGCGAAAAGTAAGGTCATATTTGGTTTGATGGAATAGCGAAAAAAGTGTTCATTTGTATGTTTTGTTTAGAACTATTATGGATAAGGGATGACAGGATGGTATGTTCTAATTGATTGTAAAAAATAAAGTAGATATGATTTTTAAACTAAATCAAGCACGGCCCTATTTTAAATTGTGGGCCAAACAAACAGTTTTTTGGTTGAGTGACTCTACTTGTCATCCTACATTATTTGTTGGGTAGAAACATACAAAATGGTTCAAAAATATTTTCAGAGTTAAAGAAATGAATAGCCATTCCATTATTTTTGTGATTTAATCGTTTTCTATACTTCTAAGGAAACTCAATCTCCTGAGAATGCTTATTTCCATTAAATTGATCAAACCAAATATGACCTACTGACACATTCCAGCTCTCACTCCATTCCATTTGCCAGAACCAGCCACTCACCAAGTTACTTATAAAATAAAGCAACGACAAATTCCTTTTCCCGTAAGTAGGGTTGGCTACATGAATTAAATGACATAATATCCTAGTGTGTAAATCATGCTAAATAAAAATCATTATTCTAAATCCTTTTTTATTCTCTGGCTTATAATTTTGCCAGGCCTTCAATGTATGATAGTTAGATTACCCTCGATTTGATTTACTCTTCAGGCTTCTATGCATATTTTCACACAAGAATAAACCACTTATTGTACAATTCTACCATTTTTCACAATGGGGGCTATACAAATTTTCTCTATAATACTGATCAGTTTCTTCCTATATCTGCACTAAGCTACTTATTCGCAAACAAAGTAATGATGTAAAAATGAAAACCAAGATTTGTAGGAAAAGAAGAAGAAATGGATGGGGAGATAAGTTACCTTACCTGTACACAACAAATATAAGAATATACATGCTCCATGAAGAACGACAAAGCGAGGAAGCCAATCATCTACTTCAGTATCATCTATAGGTGGGGGTTCTCCCGGAAGTGCTGCCCATCTCTATAGAGAAGGATAAAAAAAACACATCAATGCCAACTTGTTTGGTAAAATAAAATAATTAAGCAGAAACCAATTCAAAACAAATTAAAGAAGGGATGGACAGTAAGTACAGTTCTAATGTTTAAATAGCCAGATAGACGAGCTGACCGCAGAACTTCATCAATATGTTGCAACCTGTGTATAAAAATAATTATTTTAGCAAAATAATAATAATAATAATCAACGAAAATACGTTAGATATAAAACAGTAAATTTCCCTTGTTTTTCAATATAGCACTTCCAACACCGAAGAAAACTAATGTATGTACAACAAATCAGGAAGAATTGCTAGTAAGGAGTGAAGTCGAGAATAATGAAGATTTAAAGGAAATTGAAACTCATTTTAGTCTTTATTAGTATTACACAAACAGAAAAACATGTCTATGGTCCAAATCTAATTCTAGCATATAACTCCTAACTTTTTGCTTCTTTAATCGCTGAAGACTAAAGAGATAGACAAACAAAAGAATGATAGCAACTTAAAGAAAAAAGCTAATCAATGAACGCTTAAATTAGATTATGACACCAAATCCCTAAATAGTTCAAAATTGTGGATCACTCACTGAGCTTTCAAGTGAGCTTCCCTCTCCTCTAAATCAGCAAGCTCCGATCGAAGTGACTCTACTTCTGCAGCTGTTAGCTCAACCTACAGAATAAAAGTTTGTATAGGTAGGATATAAGAAAACGTTCGACTATGACAAATGATCGAAAGCACAAAAGTTACTAGGATCAAACCTTTTCCTGATCTCCAGTATCGGACCTCCATGATAGTTTTCGTAGAGTAAACAAGTTCAACATGAAAGTTGTCCTGAGTTTTCTTCGAGTCCACAGATGGAGGGAGGACCTAAACTAAGCTAAATTGAGTAACTTACTTCAAATAAACTCAAAGTCTCCGGATAACTTTTTTATTATTGCTATTTTGACCCGTAAACAATACCTTAAAGATTGATCAATTCCAGATTCTTCAGAAGTAGATAATTGTCTGCTCTGAGAAGATTCTATAGATTCTATACTTGAATTTGGAATTTGAAAGTGATCAGGGATGATTTTTAATTTTGCAGGACAATCATCCATGAAATTAAACTTCTTTTGCGGAGGAAGGTCGACCCTATAGTTAACGGTGAAACCAATGAGAGTTGTGGAGGATGTTTTTCCTGGAACAGTAACAAATAACAATACCAAAGAAATTAGAACAGCATCATTGGTCACGTTCCAATAACCGAGTCAAAACTGATATCTGTTTCCATGTACGATTAAGCACAGTAGAGAGCAGCAGAAGAGCCGATAAACAGACACATTAGTGCCCGTCTTTGGCCAGTTAAAAACAAAGACAACAACTAGCGAAAATCGGATACAACTTGGAATGAGAAACTTGTATTAGTTTTTAAGCTAGATCAACCCAAATTTTGGTGATTTACCAAACCTAATTCTCTAGACTTAACAACAATCGTATATGAAATCATCATATAGTTCCGAAAGAATTAAAAAAAAAATTGAGTTATCACTGATAATAAGAAGAACAAACGTATGGATCAAATAAATTTGAGTTATCACTAATAATAAAACGAACAAAAGTATGGAATATGGATCACATAAATTTGAGCATGATGCAAAGAAGGGAAATAGAAAAAAATAAAATAATAACAACAACAATAATAAGTAAGATTGTAAGAAGAAAAGAGAACGAAGAAAGGAGCATGTACATACCTTGAGAGAGGGGGTGTAGGAGTAGAAGTAGAAGGTAAAGAAAGGTTTTCCGGAAATAGAAAATGGCTCGATGCCCAAGAGGCGGGTGTGTTCGGTACTATATTCACCGATTTTCTTTCACTTTGCTGTTGCGGTTATTGTGGAAAGACCATCATACCCATTGTATGTCGTTGACTAACCACTCCAATACTTGTTTTTAACCCAAAAAAACACGACAGCTAATGCCAAATGCAAATAAAAACGCCACTGCTTCAAAATTAATAGAAAATGGAGTATATTTTTTAGTTTTCTTTTTGGTTACATAATTTTAGTTAAATTATTTTAATTAATCATGTATAGAATTAACTCACTTGGGTCAGTGCTATTGACTTAAGATCTGAGAATATGTTTCTCTTCAAAGTCTCATCTTTGATTCTCTCTGGTTCCTAATTTTGGTATGCTAATTTACTTTTGTGATCGTCCAATTAAGATTTAAATAGAAACTAAATATATATGCAAATGGCAAAACACACGCGTCATGGTACAAATCAGTTTTTTTATCATGGTCTAAACCTCCCATTGGCACTATTAAGTGTAATGTTGATTGTGCCTCTTTCAATAATAATTCTATCGTGGGGTATGACATGTGTTTTAGACACTCTACAAGGCAATTTCTCTATGGTGAACCTGATCGGACGCGTTATAGCGTCACCTCCTTAGAAGTTGAAGTTGTCAACCTTTTTAGAAGGTATAAAAATGGCGATTGCTAGAGATATGCAAACACTGATGTTTGAATAATATTGTAAGTTCATGGTGGATGTCATTTCTCTCTCTAGTGCTCCTTGTAATGAATTAGGAGATACCATCTCTCAATGTAAAAGTCTTCTTTCCTTTCTTCCCTACTATATGGTGTCGTGTGTTCAAAATTAGGTTTGTCTTTGCTAAAAAAAGGATGGATATAGTTTCAAAAAGTGGAGCAAAGGAATATGGTTCACCTTGTTTAAATTTTCAACTAAAGGGACCATGAGGTGAAATTAGATAAAATGAGATAATCTCACTTTCTCTCTTTTTTTTATTAAGAAAATTGGATAATCTCATAGCAATGTTATGAGGTAAATTTAACTTTTTTTTCTCGCCAAATAGACTTATAAAAAAAAATCAGCATTGTCTATATAATTAAAATATGGGAAATGTTAACCAGTGCCCCTGGGGCCCTAATTAATGAATTACAAAAGGAAATTTTATCTTGAAAATGGTGTATTCTACTTTTTGAAAGTTAAAAAAATGTTGTTTTCAATGCAAAATTTGATTTTTCTTTCTACTTGTGGTTCCTTAACTAGTGTCTCGGGAACACTGGTTAACAAGACCCTTAAAATATAGCTTTACAATAGTTGGTCGATCTTTATTATAAAAAAATAATAGTTGGTCGATCTAGTCTATTTAAATTTATAATTGCCAATATATTTAAACAACGATTAAAATGTAAGGAGTGGGTTTTGGTAAAAATAAAAGAGTTTTTCTTTATGTGTAAAATATTAAATGCATAGTATAAAAAGTATAAAAAAGAAAGATTACGTAAAAAATCAGAAATAATAACATAGAGATATCACAAGAGATTGTTGAGAATAGAGATATCACAAGAGATTAAAGCACCTTCTGTCTAGGTAAATTGGTTAGCAAGAGAGATAATAACATAGTGTAGTTTTCAATTTCAATCCTGATCGGATTGGATTATTGACACATTGAATCAATAAAGTGTTTAGACATAACACTCGAGCAACAAAAAGAAAAAGGAACTGTCGTCGGTGAACTTTGATTAAATCAGAGCCACAGAAAAAAATGTTCATACAGTTTGTTTTGAGGACAGTCGATTAGAAGCAGCCACCCAACTGCCAAAATTCCAGAAGTTTCAATTAGTAATAGAAGTAAGAATAAGGACAGCCAAAATCATTTTTCATGGTTCAATATGAATTGATTGCCTACCTCAGTTATCAGAAATGTACCACTGATCAATTAATTGAGCAAAAAGCCAAAGTAAATACGCAAAATATTTTTATTTACAAATAAAAAAAAAGGAAATAACCAAGTGAAAAGAAACATGAAACCCAAGAAAATACATGCATACTCATGGAAAAAAGTACTCTTCTTTCTCTATAAGAATATTCATTTATGGATTGAATCATAGAAGCCTACCTAGTAGTTCGTGCAATTGGCAGGATTGAACATAAGAATGATTAACTAGCCCATAAACTCACATAGACAATATAGTTTCAATTTCGATGCTGCTCGAATTCCATTGTTAATGTAGCACATTTTAATAGTTTATTGTTCCTTTATCAGTCCAGAAATGTGTTGTTTTATGCGCATAGTAAGTAACAAGTGTAATCAGGAAATGTGAACGACATAAAACTAACAAAGAGATTTTACATACCAAAACTGCATCAATCTCCTCATTGGTCACCGGAGTTCTTTTGGGTTGAAGAGAGGCCTTTCCTCCTAATGTTGTTGAAGCATTTGAACTTGAAAAGAATGATAAACTGCCATCGCTTTTCGAAGACAAAGCTTGAGCCTCAGAGGTAGAACCTGCAGTGAAATTTTAAGAATTGGAAATTTACTAGTAGTCAACCAAGAAATCATTTAAGAATTTTTTTGTTACTCATCTCAAATATCCAACTATTCCTATATCAATCATCACAGATAAGATAACAATAACAAATACCGAGCCTCGTCTCATTGGGTGGATTGACTACTTGGATCAAACAAACGGAGCCATAGTTCCGGCCACAATACACTATTTAGTACAAAGGGTTGTTAAATAGCAACACAATAGTACTGTAGTATAGCAGAATTGTACGCTATTTTTTCCGATCCGCAATTGAAAACACAGTTAATTAGATACTTTAATAACATGATCAAAATGAAGGCCTGGTTTGAACAAAATCCACAACAACATGACAATCAATTCTTAACCCTCCTCATTGAGGTCAGCTACATGGATCAAATTACGTCATAATGTTCCATCATAAACCATATTTCAGTACAACTCATTAATATCTAAATCTTTCTTAATAGTTTCTCTTAGTTTTTCTAGGTTTTCATTCGCTTCTAGTGATCTGACTATCCTCCACCTGATCTATTCTCCTTACTACAAAATCTACATCTCTTCTCTCTACCTGCTCAAACCCCTAAACTTATTTTCCACCATCTTTTCTACTATAGGTGTTACCCTAATTCTCTCTAATATTCTCATTTTAATTCTATCTTATCTAGTCTTACCACACATATCCAATACAACATTCTCATCTCCACTGCGCTTATTTTATTCTTTGTATAGTTTCTTCACCACTCAACACTTTGTACTACACAACATCTCCGGTCTTACTGCTATGCTATCAGATGAAATCCAAAATTATAAAAAAGGAATTCCTATAGCTGTAATTATAAAACGAACGACAGACTAATCCTCCTGAATACTTACACTTAACCTTGTTTTTTTAATCTCAACCAGGTATTCCTATAGTCACAACATTAATGTAAAAATGTTAGCAACAGAGATCGAATAATCATAAACTCCTTCAGCATCCCAACTCATTTACCACTAAAAAGCTTGTCTATAATAGAATCAGAAAATAATAGATTCTGAAGGAAAACAACAAGGATAAAGAACAGAGAAATTAGAAAAAAATAAAAGGAAAATTGATGTGTGTGACAGAGAGTACCAGATGGTTTTTGGTGTCTATTGGGGAACTTGATGCGAGGGATTCTCTTCAAAGCGTGACCTGCACCACCCATCGTTCAAACAAAGCAAACAAAACAAACCTTCGATTTCAGAATTCAACGACGCAACACAACACAACTCTCCGAATTGTCTAAGGCAGCCACAAAGACATTAACCTCTGTGGAATTGTAATAAAGCATATCCACCGTCCATCATTGCACTCGTCGTGGTCCCACGGAAACATGGGCCAACTAACATTTTTTGTTGAATTCTCCTCTTCACCCGACCCATTTCGCTCGCGCCCAACTGAAATATCGAAAATATCCCTACATTAGTTAAGTAATGCATGTTTTAAAATTTGCGCATCTTAACATGCGCTGCGCAACTTAACTCATGCAAGGTTATTTGGGCGCGAGCAAAATGTATTGGGAGAAAAGCATAATTCTTTTTTTTTTACAAAACCTAGCATCCACAACAATGATAGTCCATTAATATGGATTCCTTAGATGGACTTCAGGTGTACACATCACTTATTTATAATTTTTTAATAAAAGTACATATTAAGGATAACAATACACTAATAAAGATTTCAATTAAAAGTACTTAAATAGGTCTTATTAACTTAACATCATTAAACAAAAATAATTTATTACTTCTTTTGTAATTGAGACAAGTAGTACATATTTTATTATTTCTTTTAAACGTATGACCCGTTAGTTGCCAGGGGAGAAAAGATCCTTATATAGTGACACGTTGCTTAATAAGGACTCATTTTTTCTTCCTCCAATGAGGTCCTTAACGGGGAGTGATTCTTGTTAAGTAAGGACCTTCCATTGGAGATGCTCTAATAACCTAGTAAATGAAAATTAGAAGAAAAACAAATAGAATAAAAAACTGCAATACAAAAGAATTATTAAAATTCATGTACCAAAATATTTTTTTATTAAAATCCGTAAATAAAAAATAATGTTTGAGTATTTTAAAACAAAAGGTAAATAATATTTCTGTCGTAGTTAAAAAAGTTTCATCGATGTAGCGAAATTTTAAAATAGTATCAGATTGTGCACAACGTTAGTCGAAATAATTATAATGTTAATATGCCCCGTTAGAGTTAAAATGTTTCGTAACGTTAGATTTTGAATTATTTTTCACAATCATGTTTAGGATGTTATATAAATCTCTCTTGTAAAGGTTTATACCTTTCTAACAAGGGATGAATCAACTATGAAATTTTATTTTTTAGCGCTTAAAAATTGATAGTGTTAAAAGAATTTGAATTTTGTGGAGATGCTCTTATAATATTATAAACATATTTGTAAAAATTCTTTCAAAAATGTGAAGAATACACGTGAGTTGACTTAAAAATATGACCCAAAAATCACGATGAAAAACATTTAGAGGGCCATTATTCTATCACAAGTGAGGTATCTTCTTCTTGATCAACTAAAGAGTGGTAATTTATGGTCAACTTAACATAAACTAGGTCATAGATCTCTATCACTTAGCCTCGTATATTCCATGCTTCTGGAACCCAAATACTCACATTAATAAAGTTGTATGCAAGGATCTCAAACACAATTTTTTATCTCAACTAGGTAAAATCGACTCGTAAAACTATATTACCTAAAATTAAAAATTAAGTTAAAATTATTATATATACACACAATAATGATGTAAATAGGTTCCGTAAAAAATCTAGTAAGCAGGTCATTAATTCAAAATATACCTAATCACAAAATTAAATCATAATGTTCAACTTTGTATTAAAATACACAAAATTATCCCACAATATAATAAAAAATCCAACAAAGAATAAATAAAAAAAACAAGCTAATAGGCTTATGGGGCTGAAAGAAAAAATTGGGCCATCAAAAAAGGCTTTTTTAAAAGTAAAACCGCAATCTCCCTTAAAATCAAATAAGTTTATCCTATTTTACCGATTTTGTTGCGAGTTAAATCGCTCAAACTTGGTGCAAAATTTGATTTCACAAAAAAAACGAGTTTACTGCTGAGTTGACACTAATTCCACACCTAAAAATGTAAACTCGAGTGAGTTTACTAGTCAACACTATAAAGTATGAACACCGGTTGCATGGCTAATTTGAAAGTCGAAACATAACATATTATTGAAGACAAAATTGGCTAATTTGAGATTTGGTGACTTTGATAACTTTTTCGAAATCTTTCCCTTAACTATTCATTTTTCTCATCTTAGTAATTTATTTTATGAATAAAATACATTAAAGTGGAGGGCAAGTAACTCACTTGATTGAGCTAAAGAATTAAAGGATTAATGAACTAAAGGTCTGGAGTTCCAATGAATCCTATCGGGGAGAAAATATTAATATAGCAACATTTTACCGGTGAGAAAATAACAATATACTGTCCTCGTGAGCTTAATTCAGTTGGTTGGTAGAGACATTGCATAAAATATGTAGAGTTTAAGGTTCGAATCCCCAACACCGCAGAAAAAATAACAATATTAAAGGGCCAAAAGAGCAAACTTTCATAGGAACGACCTAGTCTCTAAATTTTAGCCCAGTTTCTATGCAAACCGCGTTGTTTGTACAACTCATTCTTCGCATCACTTTCTATTCTAAGGAGTCGTGACATGATTTGATCTTCAACAGAGACAGAAGAAGAAAGAAATGGAAAACTAATCAATACGGTGACCTTTTTTCTTAGTAAAAAAACAAAGAACTTAACCCCACACAGACTGATTTATGAATTATTACTAATATTTTGTTTTACTATTCAACATTTATTGAATTGTTTGACCATCTTTCCATTGTGTGTGCCTCGGATTTTCTCCGGTTATTATATGAGAATCAACAAAGATTGTACGTAGTTAATTGCAACAAATACGGTGACTTTTTTGGTACAAATCATTCCCTTCTTACTCCCACGGATTATAAATGATTAAATATAAGCAACAATAAGAAATTCAGTTTTTTTTTTGAGCCATTAGTTATTGGAAAAAATTCAAGTCCCGCATCATCTAAATGAGACTCTTGAGAAGAGTATATAAAGAGGAGGCAATCCTCACCTTACAAACCGGTTTTGTAAGGATGAGTTAGACCCCAAATTTCAACGTAGTATCAGAGCTTGTCGAATTCAAGGGTCACCTACCTATCCACGCACCAAGCCCAAAGAGTGCTGGACGTGAGGGGGTGTATTGGGAAAAACCCCAAGTTCCGCATCATCTAGATGAGACTCTTGAGAAGAGTATATAAAAAGAAGGCAATCCTCACCTTACAAGCCGGTTTTGTAAGGATGAATTAGACCCCAAATTTCAACATTAATAGTAGTACGTAATTTTATTTCTTTGGAGTGTAAATAGTATTTTATTTTCTAAAATGTTCTTTATACAAACTAGTGTCCGGGAGTGTCTCTTGGTTCGCTTTTTCTACTACGCTAATATCATTCATAGAATATAATTACTTAAAATTTTACTTACATTTTTTATCACAGTTTTCGTTTCAGATTTTAGTAGTACATGTCACAAAACAAGAGGGAGTGCATATTTCATAGTCGGATTTAGTCATTTTAATAAGAACATTGAATTACTGATAACCATAAAGTATATAAGCTTAAAACTACATTTGAAGTTTCATCTTAAAAAATGATATAAGTTCAAGAAAAAAACGTTATAACTTACGAGAGAATTTTTGTTATCAAACATATTATTATATGAACTTATACGCTATAGACTATCGATTATAAGCTAGAGGTTTGAACTTAGCAAACATAACCTATAGATTAGAAACACTTCCTATTTACCATTAGCTAAAAATTGGTTTATATTTCTTAGTATATTAGTCTCCCAAAAACTACTAATACTGTCATAATCACGGTATATTATGCTGCACTTCTTGAGCATATAGCACGCTGTTAATTCGACACTCACTTGTCATTATGTAAATGTCACGATTCAACCACACACTATAGACTTTGAGGAATTATTTTTTTACAAGTCTGAGGTAAATAATTTAAACTTTGCGCGAGTTTTTCACGTTACGTAACTATAATTAAGGGAGCACTGCTTAAAATCAGTACTTCGCACAGTAGAAGCCTCCAAATTCCAATGATATTCTGCATTTTTTAATTCAGACATGTCACTTTCTTGAACTGGCCAAGCTTCATCGGCAGCCCAGGTGTTGTATATTCTCTTTACACGTGGTGAGATGACCAATAAGAATAATGTCCTCAAATAAAAAACCATAAGGTTTGACCCCTTCAATATTAATCAGTATATACAGTCTCCCTTAAAAAAAAAAAATAATTAGTATATACAGTCCTTTTGAATGTATCAGTACCTATATATGATGATATATGCTCTTAATTTTTTTTCTTTCTTTAAAATGGGTCAGGCTGTTAAAGAAAAATTCAAATATCCTATTCAATAATTTTAACTGCTTAAAAAAAAAGTAAATATGAAATGATTTTTATATTTTAATTTAACAATGTTACAATGTTTTACTTATATTTATATAATTAAATTGAGCAAACCTAAAGAGAATATGTGACTGTCAATCATATAACTAATAGATTATTGACTTGACTCATTCGTTATTATTATTTTTCTGTGCTCCAATTGACACTTCTTGTATGTGTTCAACCAAATCAGTATATAAATCATTATTGGATTCTCTATTATGCCTCAACAAACAACACTATACCACTCAAAATCCTCCTCATCAGTTTCCAATTATCTTATACCTTTTACCTTCCATCCTTTGATAAAAACTAAGAACTCGATCTATCTAGTTAAAAAAGATTTCAACATGTTTGCTTGCCTTAAAAAAACATCACATAAAAAGGTAAAAGTAGAGCAAATTATTAAAGCAACAAAAGATGTATGTGAGTTAACCCAAAAGCAAACTACATGCAAGACAAAGAAAAGGGTCCGGTTTGTGGATTCAGAACCAACCATTTTGGGAGAAGAAAACAACAATGAAGAATTTGAGAAAAGAAGATGTATTAGTAGTAATGATTTAGTAGAAAAAGAGGGAATTAGAGTGACGATTAGATTAACAAAACAACAAGCAGCTGAGTTGCTATCAAGATGCAATGGAAGTGTTCTTGAATTGAAGGATGTTGCTCGTGAGTTACTTTCTATTCAAGGGAACCGTGAGGGAGCATTTGTACAAACAATTTCTTCTAGTTAGCTTCATTCTTGTATAGTGATTTTTTATTTTTATTTTTAAGGTTGTACAAAGATTAGTTGATTATAAATTGTTTTCTGTATATGTGAATAAAATAGCCATCTCAACTAAGTTTGATATCATATTCTAAAGTATTAGTCACATCTAAATTGGATCATAAATCATCACTATCACATTAGCAATCACCATATAATCAACAAATTGGAAGGAAAAAAAAAAAATGAAGTACAAGGTTAATCGTTGTGGGGCAGTGAACTACGTTATCTGAGAAATTGAGACTATCTCTTATGTATAATGAGTGGCACATGCATAATTGATGATATGGTTGATAATTGTTGATTAAAATATATAGCATAATTGATAATTGTTGATTAAAACATATAAACATGATTGGTGATTTATTCATATAATGATGTTTTTGAGGGAATTTGTCTAATGATGCTGATAATTGTTGATTATATGCTATGCCTATTTTGTTGTTGTTGTTGATGATTGATGATGAAAGTTGGTTAATTCGCATGAATATATTGACAGTTCTATAAATTTTGTATTTGATGCTTTGACCTGATGATTTTTTTTTTAAAGATCCGATAATTGATTAGATGTACTAGAATATGTAGAATAATTTACTATGATACTTGTTAAAAAAAAAAATACTATGATAATTCAATAATTGATTAGAGGATCAATAGATAATCGATTAGCTAGTAAGTTTGAAGATCGATGCAGAGAAAGAGTTTGAGTTGATTTGAAGATTGATGAAATTTTGAGTTTGATCCAAAGAGAGTGATTTGGTGGCAAAGTTTTGTTTGTGAATTTTTTTTTTTGGTTACAAATAAAAAAGTTTTGTTTTTGAATATAACAACAATAATAATTATAATAATAGAGTTTTAGTGACATTGTTGTTTCTTTTTTCCGGTGTCCTGCTCTCCTACATTGACGGCAGACATTGTTGTTTCATGTCATAAATAGGCAATGTAGGAGAGCAGTATATAAAAATAGAAAATGGTCGTGGCCATAGAGTTTTTTTCTTGTAGTTTTAACCCTAGAAATTAGGTTAAATATGTAGCTTAACTAATTACGTTGATTGAATGATTGATTAAGTGTGAGTTAGTAAACAATAACAATCGTTTAAGATGTTGACTAATTGATTTTGTCTCAAGTATAAGTTGTCTAAAATACCACAATAACTTTTTGTCCACCATATCATATAAGATAAAGTTTGTTATGTATTGTTTTGCTTTATCTTGTGTTGTTATGTCTTGTGTTATTTTATATCATACTTATTTTCTAGCATATTAAGTGGATCTCTATTGTTCAAACAATAGTGTATTGAGCGTGTGTGCGGCGCATCCAACAATTAACAACATGAGGAATGTTAGGGTCACACCCTCTAAAAACATAAAAGTTCAAAAATGATATTTAACCTTTCACAAGTATTATTCGTCAAAGACACGTCCCATTTCCCTGATATGTTTTGGAGCATATGGGAGGAATTACAAAAAATTTGATGAGATAATTGATGCTAAATCCTTTGTGCTAGAGCGTGTTATGCGATCCATGCTCCATGATCGGAAAAAATAACAATATTTTTGTCTTCTTCAAACAATTCAGTAATAAGAAATTCACCTATCATTTTTCTACTAACAAAAATATTCTAAAGACATTTACTTTTTGAACAAAAAATATTCTGATGACATCCCTTCAAAAAAAGAAATTATTCAGACGAGTTTTTTTTTTTTAATCTCTAAAAACATGGTATATTTCCCAATAACAAATCCGTGCAACATTCAATAAAAAAAACAAATTTGTGCAACATAAAGTTACTATATTTTTTATCAAGTAATTTAGTCGCTAAAACTCATACATTGTAAATGTAAAAAAATGGGGTGTCTGGAGTTCGAATCAGAGTTACTATATTTTGTTGAATATAAAACAAATAACTCCAATAATGTATGGCCAAGCTCAAGATTTCTTTATTTCAAAAAGAAAAACACACATGTCACTTTCTTGAACTGGCCAACTTTCATTAGCAGCCCAAGTGTTATATATAGATTCATCTTCTTTTTCTTGAGGGATATAGATTCATCTTTTTGTTTGTCTTATATATTATGTTACACATACTCGTACGTGTGATGACAGAAAAAAAAAAAGAAGAAGAAGAAGGCAAATCCCCTCGAAACTCACAAGGCTTTTTCTTCTTTGACAAGGCTATTGACCCCTTCAATAATAAGTGTACAGTACATCTAAATATCAATCCTAAATTTACATGTATATAAAATTTAATTAGCGTATTATGTTAATGTATAATTATTTTACACATTGCTTAAAAAAGATATTTTACAAATACATCCGATACACAATATAATATTTTCTTATAAAATCCTTAATAATCAATTGCTTAAGTTTCTTTTTATTTAAAATTGGTATGTTAAAGAAAATTGAAATTAACCTATTGAATAACTTCAATGACCTAAAAACTAGACATTAACGATTATTTCTTTCCTTCCAATATTTTATTTTAATTTTTAATCTTGTTTACCAATTAATTAATATATATTGAGCACTTCTTGAGAGAATATGCTACAGTCAATCACATAAGCCTGACTAATCGATTATTGACTTGACTAATTTCTTGGGTTGATATCTAGGACACCCATTCCTTTCGGGGAAATAAATCTAGGACTAGGATACCCGTTGGCTAACAAAAATTTCAATGGTAAATTGTGCAACACAATTCATTATTATTATTTTTGTATGCCCCAATTGACACTACACGTTCAACCAAATCAGTATATAAATCGCTCTTGGATTGTTCATTTTCCCTCAACAAAAACACTATCACTCAATCCTCCTTAGTTTCAAATTATCTTATATATATACACGTACCTTTTCCATCCTTCCTTTGATAAAAAAAGCTCAAAACTCTATTATCAAAAATTAAAAACTCAACTCTATCTAGTTAAAAATGATTAGCACCATGTTTGCTTGCCTTAAAAAAACATCACATAAAAAGGTAAAAGTAGAGCAAATTATCAAAGCAACAAAAGATGTATGGGAGTTAACCAAAAAGCAACCTACATGCAAGACAATGAAGAAAAGAGTCAGGTTTGTGGATTCAGAACCTACCATTTTGGGAGAAGAAAACGAAGAGGATCAATTTGGGAAGAGAAGATGTATTAGTAATGAATTTGGAGAAAAAGAGGGAATTAGAGTGAAAATCAGATTAACAAAGGAACAAGCCACTCAGTTGCTATCGAAATGCAATGGAAGCGCACTCGAATTCAATGATCTTGCTCATGAGCTGCTTTCCATTCCAGGGAACCGAGTTAGCATTGTAGAAACAATTAATTTCTAGCTTCATTCTTTTTCTTTTGTCATTGGATCTAGCTTCATTCTTGTATAGTGGTTATTTTTTGAAAGTTGTACAGTGATTAGTTGATTATAATTTGTTTTCTACGTGATAAAAATAACCAGCTCATCTAAGTTAGTTTGATATCCCATTCTAAACGGTACTCGGTACTACGACATGGCGTGTTCTTTAAAAAAAGAAGACATGATATGTAGGGATGCGAATAGGTTGGGTTGAACTGGACTTTGCTTAAATAGGCTAGGCTTAGTTGAAAAAACTAAGGTATAAACCTTGATCTTTTATATGTCAAAAACTACTTTATTTTAAGCTTAATCTGATCTTTTTAAAAGTTTGGTCTGACCTATTAGCATGTCTAAAAGTCTAGTTTGTGTTACAAATTTCAAATAATGTATGTTCATCAATTTTTCTTTCTTTTCAATTTGTACAACATACTTAATATAGAGATAAACATATATTATTAGGTACAAATTATACTAATAAAACACAATTGTAAAATTTATAGATGGATAGAAACTCAAGAATAATCGTGTATGATAACACAAGGATTTCAATCTTAATCTAATAATCATACTTAAGATTCTGCATATTAGTAGCAAGTCTTAACAGTTCACACAAATCAAATAACCATATGAGTCTTAAATGATAACTTAACAAGCTTCCAGACAGTAAGAAACTGAAAGTCAAATTACATTCGTTTTGGTGGATGAAGGCTACTAACATTACAATTCGTCATAATTTTCACATGTGGTGGTCAAGCCCCTTTGTTTGTTTGGGCATTGGCTATATTGTCTGTTATTTTTCACTATTGTCTTTGTAACCGTACATTGTTGAGCTCCTTGTGCTTGAGAATTCTCTAGCACACCTTGTGCTTGAGAATTCTCTTTGGATTATTATATATATTCCATTTTTGATTGTTCAAAAAAAAAACTGGAAACAAAATCAGCAGGAAAAAATGCATAAAATCTTCAATGTGATAACAAAATCAGTAACCAACAAATGTGGGAAAATGTAAATTCTTTTGGTATTACTAAATATAAATAATAAATGTGGAAAAATAATATATACTCATATACGTGTCGACCTTATAGGCTCGATAGACTTTTTTATAAGCCTAATTAGTCTGGCCTATTTAAATTAATAAGCTTTTTAAAAAGCTCAAGTTTGACCTATTTATTAAACGAGTTAAGCCGGACCGGATTTTTAGTAGGTCGAGTCATAGACCCCTGACGGGCGGCCTGGCCTATTCCCACCCTTAATGCATGTAAAAAAAGTCAAGAGACATAAAAAAATGTAGACCGTATATAAATAGATAAAATTCTAAGTTTCTTTTGAAGAGGATAAAGTTCTAGGTTGAACTTGAAATTTTATGTACAATTCAGTTTGATTCATCAGATTGATTCAATTTTATGGGATTTTTAAACACCCCTATTACTTAAACCAAATGCAAAAATATTTGATAGAAGTTAAGGTATTAACCGTCAAAAGAACTTGATCGATTGGATGAGATTGTTTCAGCCTCGTCTAATTTAACTTTAAATTCAAATTAATTCCTAAAACATTATAACTTTGAATGAAGAATTTTGTTGCTCATACATGTCTCAAAGAGTTAATGTCTCTAAATACTCGTGGATGATAGTCACTTTACCTTAACAACAAAAAATGGATAGATTTTTTTTCTAATTTTAAAACTCCTTTCCTTTCGAAGTTATGAAATCTTCCTCCACACCTTGAAGAATTTTAGATCTCACAAATTCTTCGACCTTCTCTTATTGCTTCGACCTTCTCTTGCTGGAGAGGATTTGTGTACATTTTCACTAAATTAATTTGGTGAAAGTGTACACAAATCGTCTTCATTGACTAGAGACTCAAATTAAAATTCAGCCACTGGTTTTGATTTACAAAAGTGTGGTCAAAATGATAAAAGAAATATATTGAATGGTAGATATTTACACCATAAAAAGACACACTTCTAATTCAATCGTATGCTCTATATATGAATTGTAGATTTGACAAGCATTTTTGGGTACTCCATATTCAAACATGTTTTCAACATTTTGAAGAGAAGCACCCAAAGTATAATACACAATAAATATAGTCCAATATACATACATAAATACATACATACATACGAGGCACTATCTATATGAGTGGCGAGATGGGCTCTGTCCGCTAACTCGTTGTTTTAGACGAGTTTAATTGAGGTTTTGAGCCCACCACATCTAGTTGATACGCTATGTTTATCCCATCAAAAAATGAAGCAGGAAATGTTGACCTGTAAGATTTTAAAAAACTATTTACGGTGGCATTTACTATACACATTGCACAAATTTGTGCACCATGCACAAGTTAAAGAAAGTTTTTTTGAAACCATTAGATAAAAGAGGAACATGGATCTTTATTATAGTATGTCAACACTATATTTTTTCACTTCACCTTCTTCATATCCCCCGATTGCATTTTCATTGGCAAATCTTCTTTCTTCTGTCCATTAACTTCAAAATGATTATCATCAATAAATCTATTCAACTTCTTTCTTTCTATTTTCATCGGCAAATCTTCTTTCTTTTTATATTACTTATGAAAAACAAGGAATTATTGAGTTGAGGCATGAGTACATACATGCAGCTCATCTTTATTAATTGTTGGATTGTCACAGATGACTACAATATTTCACAAGCACCATTCATCCTTTCCCACTAGCAGTTTAGATAAAAAAAAATCAATGTTCATCGAGCATATCAAGAGTTTTTTTTTCTTCCAGATCTGTAATATGTAGATCTAGTTTTGAAAATCGATTATGGGCAGTTTGTTCTTATCATTGCAGATCTGTAGCACATTTTGATACAACTCTGTAAAATCATGTGAAAATCATGTGGTTTTTATGTGAAAATGTGAATCAAGATGTTGAGTTTGAAGAGGATGAGATGTTGAAGAAGATACTTGTCTGTTTATTTTTGCTGGGTTACTTGAAATATTAAAACATTCAATAGTTTTTACAGAGAAATAAAATGTTTAATAAGATGATGATGATAATGAAGGGAAAAATAATTCTGTAACCTGATTATTAACGATACAAAGTTAAGCCCAGCCAATAACAAACTTGGGGGGTGTATTGGATTGAAATTTTAAAAGACTATTTTGGTGAAAAAAGTCTTTAAGATTTTAAAAGACTTATTATAAAAGACTTTTTACACTCAAGATTATACCAGAGGATTTCATTGAATTTACAAAAAGACATTTAAGATTTCAATGGATTTTATTGGATTTATAACTCAAACTTTTAGGATTTCAAATGACTCATTTGACATCATCAATAACCCTTTTATTTATAACTCGATCGGGAAGGTACAACAACTCAATAGTTTCATCCATGATTCAAAGCTATATAACTATCTTTGTCTTTCCCCTTTCCTCTGTCATTTTTTTTGTTGTGAATCCCCCATTTGGTCGGTAATATATATATAAGAAACTATTTATTTCACAATAGCAATATTGATGTTCCCTAAATAATCATTCTAAACAAATAAAATAAATGAAAAAATTGTCTGAAGAAAAAATAACAACAAAGTGTTAAAAATAATAACAAATTGTAAAGAGGAAAAAAAATAACAATGGATTCTTTCCTAAAAATAGATGAATTGTTGGAAAAATTCAACAAAAGCTACAGAAGAAAAAGAAGATGATTCAGACAAAAAGCCAACAAATTGAAGAAAAAAAAAATCGATTAAAAAACAAGAATTTGGAAGGAAAAAGAAAGCAAAAGACAAGAAATCATAAGTAATTAGAGACTTTTGAAGCATTTGACAAAGAAAAAGAATGAGAAGAAAGCAAGACATGAAAAAATGAGGGTAGACACAGATTTGAGAGAGAATGACAAAATCTCAAGGGTTTGTGTGAGATTGTTGGATGAGAATAGTATTTATATTTTTCACTAAAAAGTCTCACAAAATTCACTTCATCCAAGAATCCATCAAAATCTATAAATTTTTGAATATCAATAGACAATTCATAAGTCATTAGAAATCTCAATTGAATACCAACGGATTTTGTTGCCCAGACAAAAAAGTCATGATTGTCTTAATTGAATACCACAAGATTTGTTTACATTTTATAAAAGTCTTAATTGAATACCACTAGACTTTTTTATTTTAAAAATGTCTTTTAAATTCTTTTGAAATCTCAATCCAATACACCCCCTTAATCATGTTGGGATTTTATCAGTGCTGGGTGAATGTAAAATTCTGAGAAAATAACATGATAAAGAATGTAAAAAAAATATAGTACAATTAGACCGATAAAATTGATACTCCTCATTGATCTAATGGTGTACATAAAACTTGTGCATTGGAAAAGTATCTTTGTAAATATACACAAATTTGTGCATTGTGTATAGTAAATGCCACCGTTTTTTACTATACTAGTTGGTAAGAATAGGTGACTCAAACCCAATATTTTTTCGCTAGCAAGAGAGGCAAGCCCAACATTGGCTGTGATTTTTTTTTTATCAACCAGTATATTGGAAAGCCTGCCTAAATTTAAAACTTGTACGCGAGTCAAATGAAAATAGTGAGTGTGATATCCGATTTAAGGTTGGGCTTACCTCACCTGGTTGATAAAATTTTATTGGAAATCACACTTCCCCTTGTATAAGGTGTGCAAAAAAAAAACCAAAAATAGTGTTTACATAATTACAAAGTCACCGAACCCAGAGGTTCATCAAAGAAACAAAACAAAATTATAAAAACACACCCATACAGGATAGCGAGTGTCTCCACCAATCACGGTAGGTATAAGCAAAGGCCACCTGTTTAGCGTGTGTTTGGTTATGCGGTGGTGAAAATTGATTTTGATTGAATTGATTTTGTAGAATTGATTTTGATTAAAAGTGAGTTGAATGAAAAATGATTTATGTTTGGATAGTTTTACTCTAGAAGTGATTCATATGAAAGATATTGTTTGGATATTTTGTGTCAAAATAGTTATGAAAATGACCAAAATGGGTTTTTCTATATGTGCATTTAAAACAGATTTCATTTATTAATTTTTTTACAAATTTCATTTTACGTTTTTTTAGAGCATTTCCATTTTTAGTTAGTTATTAATTTTATGTTCAAGTTTAATACAACTTTGTAAAGATTATTAAAAAAAGTTCTACGAAAAAAATTAGTTATTTTTTATTTTACAAAATTTTAAAATCATCAGGCCATTAAAAAAGGCTTTTTGTAGGCTTTCATGTAACAAGAAAACAAACTGGAGTCATGACAAAAACCACCGTTCCTTCTTCTTCCCTCAACAGTGTCTTCTTCAACCTTGCCTGAGATTTCTGCAAAAATAAAAACTACCCAACAACAAAAATAACACGCATACAACAATCAGAAGTAACAAATTTCTCATGTAGCTGGAGGGATTTGTCAAATATAAAAAAAGATGTTAAAGAAAGTGATGAGGTTCAAGGGTAAAAGATACAAATGGAGACTGTCTACTTTCACGGCAGAGACTTGATTCCAAGAAGGTAGGGAGAACAACTTCTATAAGAATCGATTCTGAAACAGCAAACATACGACGGTGGTAGAGTGTATGTGGAGAACCAAACACGTTAAAATTGCTTTTGAAAGACATGACGTGCGTTGGATAGTTTTGACTGTGTGACCAAACATATACTTAGACTTCAGCCATAAGAATGAATTTAGCTTGACTTTCTCAGTGAGCATTGAAGGGTCGGATATCGTATTTTGAAAGACACGATTATTCCTCTCATTCTATATCACCCACACAGTTGCAAACCAAATTACAGTTAAAAATAAATGTTTAGTTCTTGGCATTCCTGTCATCTTTGGTAAACTGAATAAAATGATGTCGAAGCTCACCAGATGACACTGAATAGATGTCGAACCAATTTCGCACATTAGACCACAATTGACTGTAAGTACTGCAATGCAAAAAAAGTTGTGAAGCTGATTCAATGATATCACAACTAACTGCACACGCACCATCCATATGAAGAAGAATACCCCGCCTCACCAGATTGTCTTTAGTCGGAAGCCGGTTTTGAAAGAGCCGCCAAACCAACAAAGACACCTTGGAAGGAATATGTTTAAGCCAAATAGTATCAACCCGAGACCTGTCTGAAGTAGCGCTTGTATAGGTAATATAATGATAGGCTGCTTTCACTAAATACCCATGCACGTGATCTAACATCCACCGCCAGTAGTCCTGGACATTATCCTGCAAAACAACGTTACATATAAGGATAGAACACTTCCTCACACTCTCCTCCTCCCATGTAAACAAACATCGCCTCCACACCCACACCCTTCCATCTCCATCCCATCCCAACCTCCCCATATCCCCTACCTTAGACTCCTTATCAACCGCCAACTCAAACAATCGAGGATATTTTATCCGCAACGGTATGTCCCCTACCCAGTTGTCATACCATAGAAGGGTATCCCGTCCATCACCTACCACTCTACGAATGTTATCATCGAACCACCTTCCAACCCCCCACCAACACCCTCACAAACTCTGCATATCGATTTCCATCACACTGATGCATGTTTATCCCCCTCACTAAGCCGTCCCCCCATCTCACCATGACGGGCTTTTAACACACGGTACCACAACCTCTCTTTCTTCATCAACATTCTCCAACACCACTTTTCCAACAAGGATAAATTAAATGCTCCCACCCTCTTAACCTCAGCCCCTCATCCTCCTTAGGTAAGCAAATAGAGTCTCATTTAATCCAGG
>Ga0228710_1001704_pt1 | contig 33576 bp, 21 predicted proteins | sample MedpolnodulmetaG_FD_177995 | JGI IMG/M metagenome (GOLD analysis project Ga0228710, IMG submission 177995) | Root nodule microbial communities from Medicago polymorpha collected in Santa Monica, California, United States - pink nodules | ecosystem: Host-associated > Plants > Roots > Nodule... | reverse complement strand
TATATATATATGTATATATTGCTTTTACAAAACATGTGACATCTAATGACTCTAAGTGGCATTTTCACTTGCGGAGAAAGCAATTTTCATTAAAGGTATGGTATGCAACGACAATAAAAAATGTACAGGTCCGTCATATGGCTATATCTACTTTAATCCATGTTTGATCATGGACAATGTAAACTTCATCAAAGGGTTTAAAAATTATCATTATTGAACAAGATGATTGTTATATTTCAGAGCATACAAAAAATATTATACTAAGAATATTAGTGTTTTCATGTATTTACCATCTTACAAGAAGTTAATCTCCATCCATTCATATTATAATTTCCGTTGCAAGAGGTTACCCTCCATCTACATCTTCTAATCAATTCAATTCTACTATTATCATTCATATTACATGTTGGTAGTGTCTGTTATCCTATAAAGTTTGGTAGAATGGTAGTGAAAACTTGTAGCTCGTCTAAAAACCAAAACTCACATATCTGCACTTCAGATATTAAAACATAAAATGGTGGTGAAATCCAAGTTAAAACAAATCCATGATCTATTATGCATGTGCATTAGAAAAGAAAAATATAAAGGTAGTTGGTAGACACTAGAATAGAATAAATGAAACCTTCAATTAAAAACTACAAACCGGTGGCTCTGGTACTTATTCGGATTATCGTGCTGTTATGGCTGCAAATCAGTCTCTCTCGCATGCTTTGGGAGGCATCCAAGGATCGGGTCGTGGGCAGAGTTTCGTAAAACAAACACAACCGGTGGGGAGCTCTCCTCCAAACAAAGCAAACAGTCCAAAAAAGATGCAGAAATAAAATTAAAACAAAAAGAACAAAAAGGGAGAAAACAAATATTTGGTAGTCATTTATTCACATATATAATATTAAATTGAAATACCACGTAGGTGATTTAAGAAAATAAACGATGTCACTTTTTTCAAATAAACAAGTAAAGATGATAATTAAAAAAACATATTCAAATACCCTCAAACATTATAGTATATAGTACTCTCAAACACTCTCCCATAGTTTTAACTTCTACCCACAATTCATATTATTTCAGGAACACATTGTAACAAAATCAAACTTTTACTGCCCAATAAACTTTACATATACCTTAAACTTTATAACAAGCCAACAAGAAACAAAGATTGTAGAGCATAACAAAAAATTGAAGACCGATGGTTTTTATTGTAAAATACATGCGTCCCAAACAATAGTTATTATTCTGATTAATACATCTACTTCAGTATCAGACAAACTTAATGAAATACACACTTTCAACTTTCGTAACAAACAAGCTGAAAACATTGAAGCAAGTGCATAAAAAAAGTTATTATTTAATACACATCATATAAGTAGTCCACCATCTTAAAAGTTAAGACACAGTCACACACTTCTTTATTTTTCATATCATTTAATATCATTCATTTTTCATGTCTTAGTTATGACCTGAAACGGTTAAAAACAGTTTCCGAAAATAAACCTCTAACCATAAATGGTTATGTTTCCCGAAAATTAAATCGTACAGGATATGTGAAAAGTTTACAATATATAGGCAGTGTTACACTTACTCAAACATGTTTTCACATGGAAGATAGTGAAATTTAAAAATACAAACAATGCAATATGTTCTTCAAGCTAAGACATCTTTTGGAGAAATTTACAACAAACTTTTTATTTGAGAAATTTACAACAATCACCAACAAACTTTTTATTTGTAAATCGTTCGTATTCGGTTGGACTGTTGGAGAGTACTTGAGCATATTGCATTCCAATCTTTAAAAAATCAATCATGCGTTTTAGCTCAGCTAGCTTTAACGCCTACATAAGAATAAGTAGTAAAACTATAGGTTGTTAAGAAGTATCTAGAAATCAATAAAATTCTACAGATAAACGTAAGTGTGAAAATATAATTAGCATTAATGACATGCCCTTTTGAGGAGATCGTGAGCTTTTTTGAGGAGATGATTGACAATTTCAACCTCTGCAGCACTAAGCTCCTTCTCCAACACCGATTTAGCCTTTTCCATTTCCTTATAAGTATCATTCAACATTCCTTTCAACTTAATGTGAAATGAAACTTTTGGCCTCCTGAAGAATGAGAAGCATCTTCTATCCGGTTGATCACCATGAAGAAACAAACAAAAGAATCCGTGAACCCTAACAATATTAATTAATTTAGGTACGTGATTGAATTGAAGAAGAAGTAGAAGATGATGTTGAATCTGTGATTAGGAATTTCTTAATTAATTATTTTTGTTTGATTAGGAATTTGTTGTCAAAGTGAAAGTGTGTGGTATAATATTTTTAGAAGGAATAAGTTTAAGAGGTGTCAACTCAGTGGTAAGAACTTGACTTTGTAACTTCAAGAGACGTTGTCCAAATTTCACATGGAACACTTGTAAAAAGTTTATTTTGCGACAATTGTTAATAATAAAACTTAAGGAATAAATTCTACATAATTTCAATTATTTTGTAATAATGCATTTTTTTGTATAAAAAAATCATTTTACACATTGATATTTGCAATGTTTGTAAATACCTTAAGATCCACTAATACTTGTCTAACGGATATTCATATGAATGTGAGAACGATATAAAAATCATTTTTATCAAATAGAAAACTGTGCTCCAGATTTTCGGATATCAAACTATTAATTGATTTGAATCGTCAATCTTTGAACTCTTAACTTTTATTTGTGGGAAAGGTAAGTAAAAACCTTATGAGATTATGGATTCAGGGGTTGATTTCGCGGAGGGAAGGTATTAAGCACCCTACACGACTACGATACTCCGTAGGAATCTTTTGCCTAAATTATCTTGTGCTAATTCATTTACCTATCTTGAAAATACTTGCTCAAATGTCTAAGTGAAAGAATGGAGTGAGAAGAAATATGTTTTTGGTTATTTTTATTTGATTTGAAAGGATTGGATCCTTTGCCTACTTATCCACAAGTGGAATCAAAATCAAGTAGTTCACTCTCAAAAATTATTTGGTGGGTTAGGTTGATTTTAAAGTTTTTGAAAATAGTTTTCAGAAGGGAAAAGAGGCCTCAAGGCATACAAGAAAAAAAAAGAAGTGAGGTTGTTTGATTTTAATTAAAAGAAATCCAAGTCCAATATGGATATTAAAATTGCTTAAAATTTGATTAAGAAAATAAAAGGAAAACAAAACTCTTGGGTTAAAATCCAAGGTTTCTTAAGAAAAATATTTTTGAAGTTTTGCATATTTGATTTTTTTGGGAAAATGATTTTTCTAAACTAACGGTAAAAACTACACGTTTCAATGTAACTGAAAATAAAACGTGAAAGGAAATTACCGAGGATGTTGGATCCCAAGTAAAATCCCAACCCAAATTACTAGTTGTTTACTTTTAAGGCACTTCAATTAGTCAAGTTTTTAATCCTAGTATGTCTCTAATTCAATTTGGTCCTCACTCACCATCCAAGCATAAAGCGGTAGATAAATTTGTGGTGTCGGTGCATTTTTATTATATGAGTATTACATCAAGCCTAAATACATTCTATGGTCTCAAGAGAAATATAAATGACAAGAATAATAAAGTGCATAAATTAAATTACATAATTTCCTAAATTACATAATTTCCTAAATACACACTAATGAAATGATGATAATAAAATAAATGACAAGAATTAAATATGCATACAAAAATTAAACTAGAATGTTCACGAGGTTCTTTGATAATTTTGTGTTTGATTCTCAAATTTTGAAAGAGAGATGAAATTAGGGTTTGTGACTAGTTTTGTGCGGCTGATTGATTGTGTCAGTCTCTACAGTGCAATAAATGCTACTGGTATTTATATTGCAGTTTTTAGGGTTTGCAGGTTGGATCAGGTGAGGTGTCCCTTTGTGTCTTAGTAGGACGAAAATACCCTTGCTTTGGGCTGGACATAATTGGACACTTCTTGACTTGGACAAAAAGGACTAAAATGGACATTTGGACATTTAAAAACAGAGGTAGTATTCAACTGATAAGTAAAAACGAAAAAGAATAATAAAATTAGAAGATAAATAAAAAATGAAATAAAGTAAGATGTAATAATGAAAAATGACTAAGAAATTAATAACTAATAAAGAAAATAAAATAGAAGAAAAAACACTTAAAATTTGTCTCGCTCGGAAACCAAAATGAGGTATTTTAAAATACCTCTCTACAACGGAATTTTACGGCTTTTAAAATACGAATAAAAACTTTTAAATGGTCAAAATTTGGGGTAGGACAGGAACGTTAACTACTATGTATACCCGTGCACATCCATTATCATCCCTGATAATAGTATATTAACAACGACAATAACAACAACAATAAAATAATAATAATAATAATAATAATAATAATAATAATAATAATAATAATAATAATAATAATAATAATAATAATAATAATAAAGTAACACTTCCATTAAAAAGAAAGAATATCAAAGTGTAAAGAGTAGAAAAGTATTGTTTGAGTCCAAAGAGTAATGCAAATTTTACAATAATTGATTCAAAATTGATAAATGTTTATTTGACATTCAAAATAGTTGCAACAAATTTTTGTTAATATTTAAAGAAATAAATATCTAAGAAGTACAAATGAAAGAAACGTTGATAAATTTAGCTTTTTTGTTGTTTCACAAATGAAATGTTCAAAATCTTTTTTTTTTACATGTCATAAAACGTAGTAAAATAAAATAAAAACGTACTAAAAAATAAATGAGTACCTTTCACCCTTTATTCTAAATAGAAAAAAGAAATAGCCATACATAAATAAAGAATAATGTGAAGGAAAAAAACTAATAAATAAAATGGCGTAGAGTGTAGGGAAAAGAGATGGCAAGATAAATGAATAATAATTTTTATGGAAGAAATAGTAAAATATATCAAAGCATGAATAAAACACATAAAAAATGAGAGAATAATATGATTGGTTAGCTTCCATGAAAAAAGAATATAAGTGATAAAATATCGTAATAACAATCACTTCTTTGGAAAAACAATCTATTTAGTTTGGATACAACTATATAAATTGTATTTTTTTGTTACAACATTACCTTCACTTTCGTTACTCTTAATATGTTTTCATTTGAAACTGTTTTTAGATTTGTTTTGTAGATCCTGGTTTTTAAAAACAACTATAACATACAAATACAGCTCTTTATTGTGATTTTTTTTAGTTATAAAAACGACCCCATAAAGTCTGTTTGTTACAGATTAGAATAAAAATGATCTTGACATTCAATAATTTAGAGACTTTTTTTAAACATTATATATAAAAATCAAAACCTATATTGTGGTTGTTTATCATAATAAAATCATTTTAAAAAATTAGTTTGTTTTATATAAAACGAATTTTGTGTTACAAAAATACCTCGATCTTCTGACAGTTATACAAAAACACTTCAATCTTTTGACAATTATGCAAAAACACTTCAATTTTTTTGTTACAAAAGACAAAAAAGGGTAAAAATATGTCAAATGTTTAAGATAAAATTAAACTATGTTTTTGGTGGTCATTAACTTCCCTAAGTAGAAAATATAAGATAGACTATTGATTGATACTATTAATGGTTATAAAATTTTCAAATATAATGAGTAGTTTGTTGAGATATTTATGTTACATAAATATTTTAAAAAAATAAAAACTTAATTAAAATATTTAGTTGATGAGATCAAAGTAACATATGAAGTTTGTTGAGTTATTTATGTAAAATAAAATATTAGTTTTAAAAAATAGATAAATAATAAAAATATTGAAAATGAATGTGAAAACGACATGTGACATAAAAAACCTTACACTATATATACACACACACACACACATATACACATTGTTGATATAATAATAATAATAATAATAATAATAATAATAATAATAATAATAATAATAATAATAATAATAATAATAATAATAATAGATTAAGATATTATTTTATTAAATTATCCTAATGGTTTGTTTTTCATTAAAGAAATTAAAGAAAAGGTAATATTTTTCTTTAAAAAAAAAGGTAATATTTTTGAAATAATGTATCTAGTATTAATTGAAGGGTACAATTAAAAAGAAAAAGTTATTATTGCATTGCAAATTAAAAATGACATTCATTTTAAAACATTTTTTTTTGTTTTACCAAAAAAGTGTCAGATTTGTTTTTAAAAAAAGTGTTAGATTTGTTTTTTTAAGTCCTTACTTAACTAATTAAATTTTCGAAATTGTGAGGTTGGACGTAGTGACCGATGTTCAAACTCCGATTCATTTACTTGTGTGAGTTTTTAATACTATTGTTATTTCGTCTATCTTAAAAGGTTTGTTTAGTTGATATATCTCATGTCACGATTTATCAATGATCAAAAAAGAATCTCATAGTTTGAATCTGATTAACCTTTTATCATAATAATTTGATTAACCATAATTTTTAAATGTTCAAATATACTATGTGTAATTGTAAGTTGTAACATCATAATTCATGGTTAGCAAGCTTTTAGTAGTAAACATATACTCATTTTTTAGTTGTATATTTATGAGTTGTAAAATTCAATAGATTTTTATCCATAAAACCTACCTCAATTAATAATACCGATATTGTAAGTTAAACATTTTCATTTAGGTTCAAGCTCACAATAAAAATTGAAGGGATCACCTTGTCTGATCAAGTGGGAAAAAGAAGAGTGATCTATCTGAGTTGACAGTTACTTTACTATATATAGATAGATAATTTTTTTCAAAATCATATTAATTTTCTTTGCATAACTATTAATTACGCGGCATTCCGATTTCTCAGCTTCCTCTTTCAAACCCAATTTCAATCCATCAATTCTATTTTTTCACCCTTAAAAAAAAAAGAAAAAAAAGAGATGTTATTGTTGTTTAGTGTAGAAATTGTTTGCAGAAGAAGAAAGGGAAGGAATGAATGAGAATGTTTGATTGTGGTTGTTAATGTGAGGAAAATGGATTCAGCGAGGAGTTGGTTTCATAAGTTTCAACCGCGAGATAGACTGAGAGCTTCAACGAGGAAGAAGGATGATGGTAATGGCGGAATAGATGATGCCAATGCGGTTGTTGATGAGACAGATCTTTCCAATGTTACCAAGCAGAAGGTTGCTGCTGCTAAGCAATATATCGAGAATCATTATAAAGAACAAATGAAGAATCTTCAAGAGAGAAAAGAACGGTATATTCCATTTTATTCTTTTACTCAATCGTCAATTTAATCTCAAATTGTTTTTTTCTTTCTTTCTAAAACTAACAAAATTAAAATTAAAAAATATCACTCAATCATATTAATTATTCTCAGTTAGAAAGGAGATGATCAAAGATTTTAAATTTTAGAGACTATTTTGAAATATTAATTATTTAAGTGAGTGATTTAAGTTATCAGTGTCTTGTCTTGCAATGTGAGGGATTAGTATGTTTGGTTTCACTTTTTGACGAGTCAAAATTGTTTCTTGAGGTTTAGAATTGATTTTGACATTTGGGTGCTCTTGAGTTGAATTGTTTTTGTCTCTAAAATTTATTCTAACTTGAAGCTAGTCGCTTTTGGCTTCTAGAATTGACTTTAGCCTTAAAGTTAACGTTCAATATTCTTTCATATGAATGTATCTAAATATAAATCACTTTACATTCAACTTACTTTTAGTGACAATCAATTTTACAAAATGAATTCATTCAAAATCAGGATGTGTCACCGAATAGCCAAATGCACACTAAATTTATAACCTCTCTTATTTTTTCATACAATGAAATCATCTTAATTAGGGAAATATCACTCTTTACTAGTCCTACATAGATTTTTGTGAAATTGCATGAGATTCTTATTTCCTTATCTTCAATTTTTTTTATAGCTGATACTATTGATTGATATCAACTTGAACTTTATTTAAGACATAATTCATACCCAATATATATTTTTTAGTGTAAGAGTTGTATATTTTCTTTACTGCATTATATTTTTTATACGTAGTATACAAAAAGTGCTACAAGAGAAGATATTATGATTGGTGAGTCTTTTTTAACTGGAATTTTCCAAGAATAGTTGAAACAAGTGGATGAGGTTCTATGACAATCTAGATCGTTATACAAAATTATATATTTTCTATACAGTACCAATAAGTTAGTATAGGAATTATTTTGTAGGAATTATTATTGTGGATGATGGGTTCATTGATTTTTTTTCTTAGAGGTGTGAGCTAAGATGACTTCATAATTACTAGCTCTTTTTCTCATTTGGACAAAGCATGTCAAAACTGCCAAAAGTTTTGTCTGTGAATTTTATTCTATATTGTGTTGGGTGTGATGGCAAGTATGCTGCAGAGTTTTCTAATACCTCACTTGTAACAGTCGAACCATCTTGGAAAAGAAGTTGGCTGATGCTGATGTCTCTGAGGAAGATCAAAATAACCTACTTAAATATTTAGCAAAGAAGGAAACCGAATATATGCGTCTTCAAAGGCATAAAATGGGCGTTGAGGATTTTGAGATGTTGACTATGATTGGAAAAGGTGCATTTGGGGAGGTATTTATGTGCTTCTATACCTCAATTCATATGATGCAATCAACTGCACTGCTCTTTTTTGTTCGGTATATAATTCTTTATATGCCCCGTCCACTAAATGTTATACCTCTACTGGAATTTTGAAATTTGTTGCAGGTTAGAGTCTGCAGGGAAAAGACTACAGATCATGTATATGCAATGAAAAAGCTAAAGAAATCAGAGATGCTTCGAAGAGGCCAGGTTTGTAGTCATTTGCCTTATTACATTATATTCTATTGACGAGAAGCTGTTGTGTTGAAGATAATGAAGTCATCACGCTTTTTTCTATCTTTGCTAATTATTCAGGTAGAACATGTCAGAGCTGAGAGGAATCTCCTTGCAGAGGTTGACAGCAATTGCATAGTCAAACTTTATTGTTCTTTCCAGGATGATGAGTATCTATATCTTATTATGGAGTATCTACCGGGAGGGGATATGATGACTCTTCTTATGAGAAAGGATACATTAACTGAAGACGAAGCCCGATTTTATGTAGGAGAAACAGTTCTGGCTATTGAATCTATACATAAACACAATTATATACATAGGTATCTCTAGAATTGGAAATTTACTTCATATTGAAATTTCATTCTATACTACGTCAAATTCAACTATTTCGTGCAGGATTGCTAGAAATAAGTATTGTTATGGCTGCATGTCACAAAATATTCAAAATGATAATATACTGAAAACTATTTGACGCTTGAGTCTGATTTATTTCTCTTTATAGCAGTTTGTATATCAATTTAAAATATAAAAAACTTAGTCAATTGTACATTAGAAATTAATCTTCTCAATATGTTATGTTACAGGGATATTAAACCTGATAACTTATTACTTGATAAATATGGACACTTGAAACTATCGGACTTTGGACTATGTAAACCGTTAGACTGTAGTGTACTTGAAGAATCAGACTTTTCTAATTGCCAGAATGCAAATGGAACTGCACAAAATGATGATCGTGCATTTCCGAAACGTACACAACAAGAACAGTTGGAAAACTGGCAGAAAAATAGGAGAACACTTGTAAGTTCATTACTATTAAGTCGTGGTCACTTTTATATTTATTACAATTACTGTGACAATATGTAATTATGAATATTGACACTTTGTGATCAATTGGGTTTCTCTTTTTAGTGTATTGTAATTTGTAAATGTGAATGTATAAATGACACAGGCTTATTCTACCGTTGGTACACCAGATTATATTGCTCCGGAAGTTTTATTGAAGAAAGGTTATGGGATGGAATGTGATTGGTAAGTTTTGTGTGCGATTGTTGGCATTAAAATTGATTCTGCTCTGCTCTTTATGGCACATTTGTATCATATCTTTCAAGTTTGTTCTTTTCATTCAAAAGTGATTGTTTCCAATGTGGGTCTACATTCAAGATTCTTACTTCTGTATTTGGGATATCATATAAGATATTTAATTTTTTTGCTTAAAAATGTTATGTAAGCATACTGAATTTTTACTCATTTATGTGGGAGATTAATAGAAGCCTCAATAAAGAGAGTAGATACGATAAAGAGAGTACTCCAGTAATTAGAGGTTTAGGAAAAAAGAGAAAAACTAAAGGTCGAACAATTAAGGAAGATTTGGCTTTAAGTAGTTTTCCATTAGACATGATTTATCATAGGAAATTATTACATTGTATAGCTGATACCACCTAGTGATGAAATACTTTATTATTGTTTAATGTGGATTTTATGAATAAACCTTCTTGAGATCGCGGCACATACTTTGTTTTGTAAAACTGACTTGTTATTAAATTCACAGGTGGTCACTTGGAGCTATTATGTATGAAATGTTGGTGGGATATCCACCTTTTTATTCTGATGATCCAATGTCAACATGTAGGAAGGTAATCTTTTTGATATAAATGTTTGCTTTACAAAATGCCTAAATTTATTTGACCTTCTTTTTTGGTTCTTCAAAACTCCGCAAGATACCCTTAAAATAAGCATTTACTCCCCATAAACTTTCACTCACTTGCAAATAGTCACATCAAACAACTAAACCTTTTGATTTAGACCCTCAACTATACAAGTTGTACTCAATAATGAATTTCATTTATCTAAGATAATACACTGACTGATAATTTTTTCTTTCTTTTCATTTTGTACTGTGTTAATATATTTTTTGTGACCTGTGGCATGATGAATCTGTCACTGGTTGAAATCGTAGTATGTGCAGGCATGGGACCTGGTCATGCTGTGGCACGATCAACCTTTCACTGATCGTAATCTTAACTGAGTGATAATTTGATAATAAATGTTTTGTTTATTGAAATGGAACTTGTATCATCAGGAGCTATGAGTCATCTTGTCTGTCATTAGGTGTACTGAGAGTATGGAAACCTGAGAGCTAGGGTTGTTCAAGTGAAAAACAGTCGTCAGCATTAATTTTCATATTCAAGATTTTATGTCCATGTTTTATCAAGTTTTACTTTAGCATATTATGTGTTACTGTTCATCTGGAATGGTTTGATGATTGTATACATAGTGATTTAGAGATCTCAAATTTGGTATAGCTAAATAAAGTTATATACCTTCCTATTTTATGCAGATAGTAAACTGGAAGTCTCACTTGAAGTTTCCCGAAGAAGCAAGGCTATCTCCGGAGGCCACAGATCTTATAAGTAAGCTTTTGTGTAATGTCAACCAAAGGTTGGGGTCAAATGGTGCGGTTGAAATAAAGGTGTCGTATGGTGTGTCCTTTTCTAATTTATTGAATATGTTACGAGAGATTTGAATATAAAAATTACACTTATGTTGCATTACTCTGCAGTCTCATCCATTCTTTGAAGGTGTTCAATGGGAAAAGTTGTATCAAATGGAAGCTGCATTTACTCCTGAAGTCAACGACGAGTTAGATACTCAAAATTTTGAAAAGTTTGAAGAGGTATTTGAATATTTCAGATTGTTTCTTTTTTGTATTTCTATTCATTCAAGTTCATTCACCTTGCTAAGTCATCTTCCTTTTGCATTGTTGCATCCGCAGTCTGACAGCCAAACACATTCATCATCAAGATCTGGTGGTCCATGGAGAAAGGTAATCTTAAGTGTTTTGTTTCTATATTCGCAATTGTCATACATTTTTTTCCTCATAACTATGACACGACCCGTGCCTAAATATTGCACGATTCATTGTTGAAAATTTGAGATATGACATGAATGCGCTTTTTCCTTAAGTTTTTGGGAAGCTGCAAGTCATTGATTGCCCTTGTTGAATATGCCTTAATATCGCGATTCTTTCTCATGCACGGGGTGTATAGCCCCATGCGCGGAACACATGGCTCTGCCTCTGTCCCACGCGCAAGGCGCACAGAACCATGCGGAGGTGCATGGCCGCAAAAGAGGCAACTTCAACACAATTTTGAGTGTGGAAAAAGGCAAACCTGGAGAGACCAAAAAAGGGAACCAACAGGCTAAAGGTTTGAGGGATTTCAGGGTAGATTATAGGATTTGGAGTGAAATCATTGAGTCTTTTAGCCACAGGAAGAGATTTGGGACAATGGTAGGAATTAGGGTTTACGGTTGAAAACTAATTTCTTGTAACCTTTTGGCTTTCTCTTTGTGAATAACTCATTGATAGTGAACTGGAGATCTCTCTCTCCTCCATACGTAGGTCAAATTTGGGCCAAATTAGGTGAACATTATCGCCATATTTTCTTCTTCTCCTTTATCTTATTTTATTATTTGTGATCTACTTGGTTTTGATTGATGCTAATTTTTCTCCACACATCAAAGTATTGGTGTAATTTTTCAATCGAATCACAACAACCCTTTCAAGGGTGTGTATTTGTCTGATATCTGTCAAGACTTTTTAACACTTTTTTGCTTGTTGTTTTATAGTTCTTGATCTTCATGTTTCTAATCTGTTGGTTGTGTTATCCCTCTCCTATATGTTCCATTTTTCTCATTCAGTGTTGTCTTGTTTATTGTGATGTTGCAGATGCTTTCATCTAAGGACATAAATTTTGTGGGATACACGTACAAGAACTTTGAAATTGTTAACGACTATCAAGTTCCTGGGATGGGTACATCTCTTTTTTCTATTTTACTTATGAGTGTTAATTTACTATAATGTTAATTATGCATGCTACAAGTTTATGTAGTGTAGTTGTTGTATGGTTGTAGCTATTATTCTTGTTTGACAGATATTTCATTTATTCTAAGAGCGATATGTTGATAGCCATTGAACTGACAAAAGCTATAGATAATAGCTCCTGCATATCCCCCTCTTCCATGCTCCCCACACATCCCTTTAAATGTCGTGCTGCCACCTGTTTGTTGTGTTACACTCTTCCCACAATTCCATTCTCGGTTCTTCTATTCCTTTCTTCATAAACATGAGGACTCATCACCCATGATTTACAGGCCGATGGATTGTAGGTTAATTTTGGGGAGAATTATGATTCACGGCCTCTTGGTTATGGTATTTCGAATGTAAAAACATGTTATGACCCCTAGTGTGTAGAACTGAATCACATGCCTAAAGATGGACTCCTTTTGACCTATAGTGAAAACAAGAAGCAAACTTCTCTTATACTAACAAACATTTTTTTGTATTCTGAATATAATTCTTGAAAATTTGTTCCAATGCAAGTCTGCCTTTTTAAAAGGCTGCAAATAAGAAACACGGTCCTAATTGATAAGATCATAACTAACAAATACCCTAATTGATAAAACTCATAACTAGATCTCAGGGATGCAAGATAAAGCAAGTCAAATCAGTATTCAATAAGTTTATTGCTGATAGGCTTTTTTGCTTTTGATACATTCCACATCATCACCCCCCCTTCTTGGCTTTGTGCTTGGTCTCAAGCTCAAACTCTGAATAAACTTTGCATGCTCAACCTATTAGGCAATACAATCGGCTTAGTTGTAGTTCCAATTTATTCTTCCCTATTTCTCCTTCGTTCGTGCGTCGTCTAGGTATTGCTGCCTTCTCGGCTTGCACCAAGTTTGCCTACCTCTCTATTCCTTTGCACAATGCTTATTCTTGTAGTCTTAGTGGTGGATGATTGACCACCATGCACATGTCACTGTTCAGTAACTCCAACATAGAGGAATTGGCCATCCTACTCAAGAATTGAATTCCCACTGTCGTTTCTTCACTGCCTCCATCACACTCCCCGTTGCCCCAGCTACCGGGGCCCCCAACCTCCTTGCTTTGAAACCAATTTTCCTCATTGTGTCCATTAAAACCACCCTCCTTTTGAAAACTATCAATTATGCATGCAAAACATTTTATTTATTGGATTCATCATTTCTTAAGCTTAACTTAAACTATATTGTCGTCTTTTTATTGGGTCCCTTCTCAATGGTACCATAATGTTAAATAACAATGTTGTTTTCTGTATTTTGTGTTGAACCATGTAAGATTCGAATGTCTCTTTACTTTCTATACTTAGCCAGACATAAAATATAAATTTCTTCACCCATTCTTCTTTATTGCTTGCCTTTTCTAATGTTTCCTTTATCACTTTTTTCTCCCTACAAAAAGGAAACCTAGTGTTGTGAAGTTTTCAAGACAGTAGGATCTAAAGAAGAAAGTTGGATCTATTTTTGGTTTATTTAAGCAATCTTGTCTCGCGAAATTGATTATACAACTCAAAACATGTGACTGTCTACTCACACCGTTGCAAAGTAACTTCAACAGTATAGGCTCTTATTGATCCTTTCTCTATGAAAAACCAAAAAAAGTTACCAAATGTTCTTTCTTCTACTGAAATTATGGGTGAAGTAGGATAATATACTAGTACACCTATATTTGGTTCTTTTGTGTGTGCATGCATACTGTATGATACATTTTAAAATGTTATGGTAGTTGATGATTATTGTTGTGTTGATTGAGTTTGCTTTGTTCTTGCTCTTGCTCTGCAGCTGAGTTGAAGAAAACCTCCAAATCGAAGAGGAAGCCATCTGTCAAGTCACTGTTTGGTAAGCTTACTTCTTTTTAACATTTTGTTTCCTTCAAATTCAAATCTTTATTTAGCTTGTAATACTAATTCTTCTCTTCCAATCAAACCGGGGTGACATAATAGATGACGAGTTGGAGACTTCTGAGGTGTCTGATACTTCAGAAGTGTCTGCAAGCAATCCACCTACTAAATGAAGTTTATAAATTCCTTGACACTCAAATTAGAAGTATCTCAAAGCTTGAAGGAATCTTCCTCCTAACAAGGAGACAGGAGTCTCTGATGATCTACCTGCCCAGAAAGTACATGAGCCATAACTCAAACTAGTGGCATTTTGACCATTTATATTAATAATTTTTTTGACGCTATTCCACATTTGGATTGTTCTTGGCAACATCAACAATTACATGATTGATAGCTTGTGGAAAGGGTGGAAGAAAGTATTGTGTCTAGAATTAACTGATTAGCCTCAACATGGTTTAGATGAATCTTGGAAGTTTTGTTGGTCACACCACAACTATATAGAATTGTAAATTTGTTTTTCGCTGCCTGTTGTGAATATTCATTTATATATAGTTAAAAGAAATGTGTATATTTGTGTGTATTCTTTTACATTATCCCAATGGATGATGATAGTGGAGATGTGGTTCCTCACTCTGTCTCTATTGAAGGGCATGTGCAAATGTATGTGTTACTTCCCGTGTAAATTTAAATTTAGGTTAGTACATAGTAATTATTTGTTACTGCTGACTTTTTGTTTATAACAATTGCATTATTGTATGAACTTTGACCGCATCTAACTTGTTTTTTTAGTAGCTCAGTGAGCGGATTCAATGACATAGAAGTAAAAAATTTGGAGTTTGAACTCCAATCTTATATGTTATTATCTCTGCAAGCTATACAAGACTCATCTTACTCTCTTTTAATCAACTTCAACTATTAACCAAACTATGGTCTATGGTCTCTCAAAAAAATCCTCCCACTCTCACATGGAAAGATAAAATTCATATCAATTTTGAGTAAATTCATTTCGTTACTTACTTTTTAATTGATACTCATAGGACATTCAATATTAAAGCTAGCATCAATCAATTAGTATATTGTGAATATTTTCTTACACGTTCATTTTTTTTCTTTGAAGTCTTGCACGTTTCACTTCTATTAGTATTTCTAAATTTTGGATAATAGTTTATTCAACGTGACGTCAAGTTCAACTATGCAAGCTGGTGTTACTGTGGGGTGTGAACTACTATGTATAAGACCTTATCAAACACATATATAATACACCATTTATTAATATACTATACTATATTAATGTGCAATAAATTACTTATTTTTGGAACATTCATTAAGATTTTAAAGTTGTTTGATCAAGGTTTAATTTTTATGCACTCACGGTTTCTTCGACAAAATCCGTTATTATTTTTGAAGTATATGGCTCGTTTATGTTTTGAGTAATATGGAGGAAAAGATCCCGCCACTGTTTTCGGCAAAAAGAGGAGCCCATTAATCATCTGCTTGTAAAAGCAAAATTGCTATGGAAAAAAAAACTCAACTTTAACTTTTTATTTTAAGGGTGTTGTTAATCATTGCCCCCAATTAAGGAATTTAAAGTAAAAAAATTGTCTTGGAAATATAAACGGTTACTTTTAACCAACTAATTATTACACCACTTTTTAATAAAATCTTACTTCTTTTGATTGCTTAACCGATGCCCAGGAGGCACAGGTTAACATTTTCCTTATTTTAATAACCAATTGGTAGGTCAATCCTTTGATATATTTGTGAATAGTCTTCTAGCTGAGGTTTCTGTTGTTCCGGATGTTAGCATCTGTTTTATAAATAAATCATTGTTTTGTTTTTTTTTTGTATTTCTTGTGTTGGAAATAATCTTTGTATGATCAGTATATATTCCATCTTAGGTTGTTAAAAATATATATAATATACTATTGTTATAATAATTTTTTGAAGGATAAAATATTTTTTTGCAAGGAATTATTATTTATTTTTATGTCTATACAAAAATTTGGTTAGATTATAAATAATAATGACAATTATTTTAAAATAATATGCATATTTGTTATCGACTAAATATTCATGAATATAAATAGATGAATGTAGAGACTAGAGATAAGTATGGAGATTAGAGACACTACCCTCCAAGTGTCACACATCGTACTACCCTACCCTGGTTGCCATGGACATATAAATACTCCCGATTTAAATAAATTAAAATTGAATAAATATAATTAAAGGGTTATGCTAACAAATGCTTTAAGAATATTTGTTAAGAAAACAGATAGCAATATGTTTACTTTGAATTTTAACACTTTTTTAACTTTTAAAAAGTTAAACTAATCACTTTTTTTCATTATTTTAATTTTTGTCATTAAAATCAATGTCTTAAAATCACTCTTTACCATTTCTCATAATTAAAAATTAAAATACAGCCAAATCACCTGCCAACTTTTCTCTTCTCACTCTCTCTCTCTCTCTAAAGTCCAAACTTTATTGATTTGTAGAATTACCCTGTTCATACCTCATTAACCATACCCTCTTCAATTTCTCAAATTTTCTTCATACACACATATATACTTTTTCTTTTTATTTTTTTAATAAAAAAGTTCTTCTTTTTTTTTTGTCTTGTTGCTGATACCCATTAGCATTTTATTTTCTGGGGTCAATGCGGTCAAGTTCTCTCAAAATTAGGGTTTCAATCGGTGCTCTTCGGTGATTCATTTGAGCAATTTCCTTCAAAATAATGTAGTTGGGAAAGATTTTCTTGTATAATTATTCTCAATTATAATAAGATTTTCATCTTTATTGTTTGGGGCGTTACAATTTGTGTAAATTTTGCTCCTTTTTGTTTTGCCCTTTTTCGAATTCACCCCTTATTAGTGTTTCACGATCATTGGACGTATAGGGTGGGAAATCTCATTGGGGGTTGTGGATTATCGAATAAAGCTTGAATTTTTAACCCCTTTATGCACAATTAGGTGCTGAATTGGGAACAAATCTGAGAAGAAAAGGGGTGTTTTAGTTAGTTGTTATAGGTTAATTTGAAGGGTCAATTCAAGATGGATCATGTGATTGCTGGGAAGTTTAAATTGGGGAGGAAAATTGGAAGTGGGTCTTTTGGGGAGCTTTATATAGGTCTGTTTCATGTTTCTTTTTCTTTATCTTTTGAATTATTAATTTTAATATTTCTTTTTTGTGACATTGATTTATATTATTGTTGATAATTTCTCTCTTTTTTTATCAGCTGTTAATGTACAAACTGGGGAGGAGGTTGCTGTTAAGCTGGTATGTTAAGTTCTCATGAAGTTATTAGCCCTATGTTGTGTCTCGACCGGACGAAATGATTAGTTATTGAATTATTTCATAAACTTCTTGAGATTGATGACTGTGTTGCTGTTTGTAATTGCATTTTTACTATCTTAGCTGTGTGTGTATGTAGGATCATTCCACTTTGATTTACTTTGTGGAACATGCATTTTATAAACTTTACAATTTTTGTGTGCCAAAGGTGGTGTTTATGAATTCCAATAAATAACATCCCTATCTTACTCTCTTTTGTTAACTTTGGGACACTAGTGGGAGCAATACGGATTGATTACAAGAAACCATTAAGAATGACTTTATGGATTGCAGTGACATTTGAAAAACTATATTATCTCACTATGGATGTAAACTGTGGTTAACATTTGTGTTGTAGATTATCTTAGATCATTCATCATGCTCTTTTCTGTTGTTTTCAGAAGTTTATCACATCAGTTAATGATATTAGTCTGCTTATGATATTCTGCTTTTTTAATTCTTAACTATCATCTCCTGCCCCCATAAATTTTCCAGGAACCTGTGAAGACCAAGCATCCACAACTTCACTATGAATCAAAATTGTATATGCTTCTTCAAGGAGGAAGTAAGTCAATGTCGCTATTTCTCTTTACCGATTTCAGTAGTGAAAAGTATAACTATTTGCCAATGCTAGCGTTTCACATGGAAATGGTTTCTCCATTATTTGTACGTGTGCGTGTTTCTTTTCTTGAGTTTGGTGGACAGCATGATTGATTCATTGACGTCCATAATCTAAAGTTATTGGAATGATGCAATCATAACTATTTGTTTCAGAAAACAATTGAGAAGTTTCCTTTTGACTAATCAAACTTGTTTCCTTTTCCTTATTTGCAGCGGGGGTTCCTCACTTGAAGTGGTTTGGAGTTGAGGGAGAATACAATGTGATGGCAATTGATCTTCTTGGACCCAGTCTGGAAGATCTGTTCAATTATTGCAACCGGAAGTTAACATTGAAGACGGTTTTGATGCTTGCTGATCAGTTAGTAAGTCAACATTGAAACTATTATGAAGTGAAGGGCCTTATATAGTGATATTAATATTTAACTTGATTCATATTATTGTTCAGATTAACAGAGTTGAATACATGCATTCAAGAGGTTTCCTTCATCGTGACATAAAGCCAGACAATTTTTTAATGGGCCTAGGGCGTAAAGCAAACCAGGTATATTATCTTGTTAAAATGTTTTCTTTCAAAAAAAAAATCTGTTTCTCATTTGTCTCTTTTTCTTTTCATTCTGCTTTGTTAAGGTTTTGGCATTTTCTAAGGTTTCCTTCCCTAAGACTGATTAGGTCAGGTGAAGGTTTTTGAGTCATTTTCTACAGCAAACCATGAGGTGCAGTTTAGCATATCATAGCCACTTTTCCACCTTGAAGCTCAAGGTTTTTTTCTTCCCCGCAAAATTGATTGGGCCACATTTTGAGTCAATAAGCTTCCTTTGGTCTCTTTCTCGTCTTTTGGGTGGATGTTTAGGAGCATGTCTTCAACTGTCTTGTTTCCCAATCTTTTTCTTCTATTCTATTTCAATGGAATTTTCTCTTCGCTGCTACAAAAAATAAACAATTGATAGGTTCTGATAAGAAATATTATAGTTAAAAGCGACGCAAACTCCATTTCTTTTAGCTTATAAATTTATTTATGTACCTCAATTCAGGTCTACATCATTGACTATGGCCTCGCCAAAAAATTCAGAGATCTTCAGACTCATAGGCACATACCGTACAGGTAAAACTTTGTCATCATCACTATTTCAAGATATTAAAATGTTGCATAAAAAACTTTTTGGGGGCACACGTCCAACCTTATGTCTATTTGGAACTGGTCTCTAGAACAATCTGCACCATAATGTATGAAATAATTTTTTGGACTTGTCATCTATGACTTAGTTTCAGGTTTCTGTTGCCTCTTGTCTGTTTTCTCATTTCAATACCAAATGCTTTACAATAATGCTCCTTCTCTTTACGTTACGTTATTATAGTTTTTTTTTTAGTTTATACAAGTTCATATTTCTTTAGTTATGAAAAGCTTTCTTTCTTTCATAGGGAAAACAAGAACCTTACAGGCACGGCTCGGTACGCGAGTGTCAACACTCATCTTGGAATTGGTGAGTGATATGTTATGGTATTTAATTTCTTTTTGCATTGGCAACCAATAATTAAAATGCTTTCTTTGTAAATCTTATACTTACTTTTTTCTTTGGCAGAACAAAGCAGAAGGGATGATCTGGAATCTCTTGGTTATGTTCTCATGTACTTCTTAAGAGGAAGGTTGGATACTTAATAGACACATGTCTCTTGCTCCTGCTAGATTTGGATATTTTTCACCATATTATTCTAACTATCGTTTCATTCTACTCTTTATTTTCAGTCTTCCTTGGCAGGGACTGAAAGCGGGCACCAAAAAACAAAAATATGATAAAATCAGTGAGAAGAAGATGACAACTTCCATAGAGGTATAATGATGAGGCTTTTGGAGAAACTTTGATATTTCTCTGGATACCAAGTGAATTTGTTTGTATGTTGACAGCCCTGATCTGTAGTTGGATGTCATATTGATGCCATAAAGGTTTAGAAGACAGGCTAGGACTAGGACTGTGAAATTGTCCTATAATAGTCGTGCCTTTGAATGTGAATATTTACACAAGCCAAGTTTTATGTTTCTCTTGTTTGTTAGAACCAGGTTTAATATTCTACTGTTGATTTTCACATTTTAAGCCTCAAATCACATTATTTGCATTCAACAACTAGCACAACCAATGTTGTCAACATGGAAAATAGTGGTTTGTTCAAATTCTGCAATTCAATAATGCTATGGTGCCACTATAGCTGCTGTTTGACAACACTGGGCTTGTACATTTCGGCTCTCGTCCATTCCTTTTCCGTCTTATTTCAACATTGGTCTTGTCACTTTTTGTTTTATATCATTAACTTTTGCGTTTGTATTACAGGTGCTCTGCAAATCATATCCGTCCGAATTTACATCATACTTTCACTACTGCCGATCATTGCGGTTCGAAGACAAGCCTGACTATTCATATTTGAAGAGGCTTTTTCGAGATCTATTTATCCGAGAAGGTCCACAATCCAATACATTCTAATTCATACATTAGCATTTTATATATTTTGTTTGGCAGCCTATTGTGTTGAGTAATTACAAATCATTCTGGATGTCGGTAATGCAGGCTATCAATTTGACTATGTTTTTGACTGGACTATACTGAAGTATCCGCAAATTAGTGGCAGTAGCTCAAGAGGGCGGGTAAGTGCTTTTATATCTTGCTTGTTTGGGTTTTACTTTCTAGTAGAGGTCACTAACTATATTTGCTCTAATAATAGCATGACAGTGGCAAGGCGGCTATGAATGCAGGGCCATCTGTACAGAGGCCAGAAAAGTTATCAGGTATGCTCTCGTTTTTGACCAAATAAGATAATAAATTTGTCTCTAATTCTTTACGGGTCTGAGCTTTGGTGGTGAGTCTTAGAACTTGAGTTGGACCTAACTCAACCTTACAAAACCGGCTTGTTAGGTGCTCAAGTTTTATAAACACTGCACATGCCATATCTCTAGGCAATGATTGTTTAAATCCACCCCTCCACACCCAATACAATGAAGGTGTTGGAGGCTGTGATGAAGGCAACTCAAATGCCGCAATTAGATGGCTAGGGGTAGACCGCAATGAAGGCGAAATTTCCTACACACCCCCTCACGCTCCCCCATTGAAACTGAAGTGTGGACAATGCATGAAGCCCAACAACAGATCTAGGATAGGCTCTGATGCCATCTTAAAATTTGGGTTGGGCCTAACTCAACCTTACAAAACCGGCTTGTAAAGTGGGGGCTGCACAAGCTTTATAAACACTACACATGTCATATCTCTAGGCAATGTGAGATTAAATCCACCCCTCCACACCCGATACAATAAGGGTGTTGTAGGCTGGAACGAAGGCAACCCAAATGCTGCAATTAGGCGGGCTAGGGGTGGACTGCAATGAAGGAGGAATTTCCAACAGTGAGGAATTCCAAATTTCTGAATTAAATCTAATATCCAACTATAATATCATTTCATTGCTAACATCAGCATCAGTCAAATACTATGCTTTTCCCTTTTTTTAATTATTTTTTTAAAAATTACTTATGTGATTGCTCCTTTCAGTTGGGAAAGAGCTTCGAGAGAGATTCACTGGTGCTGTTGAAGCATTCTCGCGGAGGAACCCAACAAGTTCTAGTCCTCGCGGTGAGCACTCCATACATAGGAGTTTTGAGGATGTAGCAGCCATGCACAAGGACGCGGTAAAAATTGTTTTTCAACAAGATTCTTTAAATCAGTACTTTGAGATTCTGTCAGAATAATTTATCTAAATATTTATTTGTGAAGAAGCTGCCTGCTGTAAATTGTTTGGAGATTTAGTTGTTTACACTTTATTCCTGAATGATTCTTATTCAGTATCATGATCAAGACAAGGGTCGCAATTTGGGTCGACATGGTAGCAGTTCAAGAAGACCAATAATCTCATCATCAACCAAGCCAAGTTCCTCAGGTGACCATACCGACAGTCGCACTGGCCGGCTGACCTCATCTGGTAGCCGTCCGTCGACCGCACATAGAACTCAACCGATGAATGAGACCAAACAGCCAACTTATACGCGCTCCGGATCTACTAGAGGCAATCGTGATGATGCTTTGCGGAGTTTTGAACTCCTCTCTATCAGGAAGTAACAAACAAATCCAGTTCCCATATGTCGGAAAACATCTTAAAAATTCTAACGCGCTTGTTGCTGTTGTTTATTCATGAACGATATCAAATATGATGGGAGTCATGTTTGTGTATATTACTGAATTAACTTGAGGTCATATAATCAATTTCACTTCCCGATATCATTTTCTGGACTAAGGTGGACTTAATTTATCCCCTCTTACCAAGATTTGCTCCTCTCTTATTTAAACTTTACTAGATTAATGTGTTTTGTTTTCCCTTAAGAAAAAAAAGTAGATGAAACTGAAGAGTTGTAGTTTATGATGCAATTGTTATTGTTGTTTCTTGTATGAGAATGGAACTTATTGACAAGCTAGAGTTTGGTCTTGGACTCTACATGAGCAGCTCTAGATCTTCTCTTGTTCCTTTTTTATTTCCAGTTCATGCTCACGTGGATGATATTGCCAAACTAACATTCACATAGGAATGGTTATTGAGGCTGGTTTTAAAATCTGATGGCTAGAATTATAAAATGGATATATTTTAAGCTAAAACAAGTCAATTATAGATTAGAGAAATGTTTAATTGGTGTTAGTTGTATTTTACTGTTATTTGTTTTTACTTTTTTTTATATATATATTTTGTAATAATTCCTTCACATTGAATCACAGCTTTAATCATGCTTTGATTTTGTTTATATGTGGAATTTAAATTTTATATCTGCTTCAGTTTCAACATAAATTTGTTGAGCAGCATATGATTGTAGAATGGGTTCATTACGCTTATTTTTTTAAATAAATTCAACAAAATTTCTAACCAAACTCTGAATTTGTTAGCCTTAAACCCATGTGTCATTTTTGCTTAAACGTGACATAGTTTGAAAAGTTATTTTTGATTTCTCCAAATCAATATTGTCTCTACGGCGGTTCTGAGGTAAAATTTCGTATTAATAACTTCATTTTTCAAATTTCTTTTAATTGGAAATAAACAAATTGATTTAGTTTAGATAAACTGTGATTGCCAAAATTTCCCTTTAGAAATGTCATTTGAGGTCTACAACTCTTGAACAGAGTTTTTCGAACCATACTAGCCATACGTAGAACGTGTCATGTTCGTGTACTAGTGAAGTAATCAATAACACAAATCATTCTGGTTCCTTTTTTTTTTTGTTGCTTTCATTATATGTCAAAGTGGTGCCCAGATTTTGCTTATAATTTACTCATTGGTTCTCTAAAGGCAACTACCTTCGTTGTGGAATATACAAGGTTTAGATGGACACAATGAACAGTTCACAAGAGTAGGGCATTCAGCCATTCACCTTCCACAAAACCAACGAATCTTTTAAAGTTCCGTGTGAGTACTAGTGGAATACCAAAACACCAGAAATCCTGGTTTTAAGTTCAATCATGGTATGAGCGAAAATAGATTGAAAGACAAAAAATTGATATATCTGCACTATGTTCAATCTACTATCGTTCTCCTCTTGCCTAATTTCACTCCTACTAAACATCAATAGGTAAGAGCAGAAATGGACTTGGCACTCATTTACAAATAGCATCAAACTACATATATATTCCACAGCTATGGCCCAACTACAACTTTTACAATTATTGTCCACCTCATAAATTTAATATATTATATATCATCATTATTTCAAGGTTGTATATACACATTATACTTGTGAAATCTCTAGACAGTTCAGAAAAGAATTTTACTTTAAACCTTTGAGATAGTGAACCATATAACTACAGCCAAAATTATGGGTTTCTTAGAGCCGCCAAACGCTTCTCAAGGTCATCAACGCCCGAGCTGTAATAGCATCAAAATTCCAAGGTCATTAAAACTTGCAAAGAATGCTAACCGCTTAAGAAATTTTAACTTGTTTATGAAAATACATATTCGCCAAATTCTTCGCGAATTACAAGCTACACAGAAGTGTATATATTCCTTTCTCTTAACTTTTTTGTTTTGTTTTAAGAAAATAGGGGAAGAGTTACATGGGAGATACCTGCCGACATTTTCAGTATTTTTTGCTGCGATTCTCCCTTTGGGAGCTGCTGATAACTGCCAAAAGAGTACAAATAAAATACAAATTAGCTTGACCAAAACCACTGTCAGATGATATAAGTGCAGAGATTAGTAAAAGCTTGTTCCTACCTGTGAGGCAACATCCACACCGATTTCATCAAGCACCTGCCAAGAAAAGGGTAAGTGAAATTACTATAAGTTTCTTTTTGTAATTTCAAAAGCTAATATCATCTTAATGTAAGGCCTTGAATTCATTCCCATCTTACTCTCTGTGAATAAAAAATCTTACTAAGATTTTACTTATTTCTTATAGTCTGTTTTCTTAAGCTATCCTGGAGAGCTTTAAGAAATAAGCTGAAAACAGCTTATGGACATATCGTAAGTTGTTTTCATAAGCTCTCCTAAACAATCTCACAAGCGCTTATGTCAGTGAATAAGCCAATCCAAATAGGCCCTAACTAACTTCACCTAGTAGGATACGAATTGGTAGTAGTTGTTTTAATTCTTGATTTCCCCAATGGTGTTACTGCTGAAGTTAGGATACAAAACAGAACCTATGATTCCATGCATTGCTAACCCTCAAGGATTGTAACACAACGTATACATGTTAGTCCATATAAACTACAGATCATTTTAATTATTTGAAAAACTAATCAAGTAAAGAAGTCGTGTAAACAGAGAAGTGTAATCTTTTTCTAAAAAATATTGTAATAAAAGGCAATTGAAAGTGTACTTGATTTGTAAGCTCTTCAGTTTCCTCTTCGGCTTCATCATCATCCAAGGCATCATCTATGACATCTGACATCATTTCAGTCTGCACAGAAAATTATATACCATCGAAGTCAAAAAACTATAAACAGTGATTTATTGTTTTACTCCAACTTGTAAAATTCTAAAAACCAAAGCATTATCTTACAGTCATATCCATCTGTGCCGATTGTTTCTGAAATTCCTGCATAACTTTGGCTTGCTTTGCCGGTTCCATTTGCTGCAATGAATCCAACAATTTAGGAAAAGTTAAAAGACTGAAAAAGGGTGTAGAAAAAAATATTTGTGGACTCCAATATCAATGTCTTGTTTAACTCACGAAGTAGAAGAACTGCTATTATCAAGGCCGGATCCCTAATAGGCTAAAACAATGTTTTTTCCTTTTAATTTCTAAAGTCCCTTTCTCTGTGTGTGTGGCAAGAAGGAAGAAAGGGGGAAACAATATCTTCCACAATATTTATAGCCTGTTTGGATTTGCGGTGGTTTGGCTTTTCTCACTTCCCAAAGCACATTTGGCTTTGATTTCTTAATGCTATATATTAGAGCTTCTAGCCAAACGTGCAGCAGCGTTTCACACACCGCTTGGCCAAACACACGCTTAGAAAATGAACAACTTCACAATCTCACAAACTCCATTGCAACCCTTAATTATATTTGTCAATTGCTCCATTCGATCGAACACAAACTTGCACACAACTCTATAAATAAAAATAAAATGCTATGCACCCAATACCAATGCCTCAAAATTCATGAAAACTCTGCCTCTTTACCCCCCAAAAAAAGAATTTTCTTTTGCAATTTTTTAAAGTTAAAAACGAAACAAAACGTTGCAATTACACCCCAATCAAATTTTGGAACAGTATCATGAATTAACATGAGAGCAGGCCTTGGCGCAATAGCAAGGTTGCTGCCTTGCGTGACCTGGATGTCACAGGTTCAAATCCTAAAAACAACTTCTCAGCTTGATGCGGTAAAGCCACATACATTTACCCTCCCCAAACCCCCTTTCTTGGAAACCTCGTGCACTGAATCACCTTTTTATATTATGAAAATGGACATGAAATATTTGTAAAATAACCAACCAAATGCGCTACCTTATTCATAGCTGCCATTGCCTTAGTAGCACCTTTCATACCAACAGCAACAGAAGAATGGGCATGCATTGCCTGCACGAAATGACAAGCAACCATAGCTAAGACAAGGATCATAAAAAAGTACCATCTCTCGTTTGCAAGTAAACAAAAACAAAAAGGTTCAAGTCAACAATGGACCTGTGTGTGAGTTGCTATGCCTCTCATCTGAGCTCGACTACCCTGAAGATTAGCAATCTGTTGCCTAAGCCTTATCAACTGACGAGCTAGTATTTTAGTCGCTCCCTGAGAATAAAACATCTAATTTCAAACCGTGTCTGTAGAATGTAGACAGTAAAAACCAGTTCGAATTTACTTATTTTAGCTTATTTACTAAGTAGATCGAGTTGACAGCTCCTCAAGTCTACATAATTAAATAGAAACCTATGACTACGATATGGATAAGTAAATACATATATGATTACCTCGTTTCCTGTCTTAGCAGTTCTTTTAATCTCAGCAACTAATTTCTTTTCCTAACAAAACAAAACAAACAATCCATATTATTATAACTAACTTTATAACAAAATGAAAAGTTAAATTAAATATATTAAAAGGATATTAAAGAATTTAACATACTTCCAATTGTAATGATCCAATTTCCCTCTCAATACCTATATGATAGTATTAATTAATTAATTAATTAATAAAATTAGGAGATAATTGATGATTATTAATTTGATTGAGAATAGATTACCTCTAGTGGCGTTAGTCATTTCACGTTTACTCTCACGAAGAGCCTCTGCAGGAAAATCAATAAAAACGAAATTGAAAAACAAAATTGAAAGTGTAAAACGAATTGAACGATCAAAGAGAAGAAGGAGAAGAAGAAGAACCTTTGGCGGTGGGTTTCTTGGTGAAGATGTTCATCGTGCGATATTGTCAACAACGAGTTGATGTTGTTTCTTTATATATACTCTTGTTACTTTCCTACTACTTTTCTCTTTTCGTTGAAACTTTTATTCATCTATCATTAAAAATCTGTTTTTATCGTTACTTCATACCTTATTGAGTTAATCCTTATTTATTTTTTAGTTTTGGAGGAAAATAGTCATTTTCTTCAATTTGTAACTAATAGTGAAAATAGCCCCTTTAATTATCTAAATTTAGAAATAGTTCATAATTGTGTTATTAGTTTGTCAAAATGGTTGTTCACAAGACTATTTCAATTTTAGAAACTATTTTGATTAATAAAATGCACAATCAAAGACTATTTTATAATGTTAATATATTGAAAAATTATTGTGACTACTTGTTACATATTTACAACAACTACGAGATTTTGTGTTCGAATTCAGTTGAAAGTGTCAAGTTTATCAATATTGATATTGTTAGTTGAACTAAAACCCATGATATGAATTTTAAAATTTTATATTTGGGGAGGCACAACAAGTGCACTCACGAAAAATTTAACCACGACAACCATAGTTGGTAAATCTTATTTATTTATTTTTGAACATATGTTTATCACCATTATTTATTGCAAAAATTATGCCTATATTTTATCATGTTTATTTAAACGAAAAATACCTTAGAAAACATACATTTTGTTAGGCATGAATCGTAGTGATAAGAGGTTGGATTGGTAAAGATAATTTGGTAAACTATAGTCACTTTACTTTACAATTGAACCATTGAAGAACACATACAGAATTTATTTTTTTATATACAAATGTTAATAAGGATAGTGGTTATTTTAGTTTTTAAGGATTGAACCTCTTTTTCAAACTTTTTTTAATGTTTTTTAACTCACCAACCGAACTACCTATGTGTGACAGTTGTAGACATAATTGACTATTGTTATCAAACAAATGATGTGTTCACTATTTGTGTTTACCGCATCTTTATTCTTTTGAAGCATATTGATATTCAACCATGTTTCGAATCATCAGAAAATCTTGAAGGTCACAAACCCATGTGCCATAACTAAGATCTGCTGATGCTTATTGAGAAGATGAGTTATAAGTTAATTTTTCATATTGAATTTCTTTAAAAAATTGGAAGAATAAATTATTATTTATTAAAGTTATGCTAATGTTAATTTTACAATTGTTTTTGGGAGATTTTGAGCATAGACCTTGAGATTGCAATCATATTAGAGTTGAACCTCACACACACATACTGCACTTTTAATATGCTAAAACTTGTTTTTGATGATAGTGATTCACCAAGGCAAAAGCATCGATCATCCTTATCATTGTTAATTTATCTTTCTACTTTTCCAACAAGTTTGATAACATGAAAAATAATTTTGATCCTCTCCAGGTTCAGGCACTACACATGTGCAACAATGGAATCTAAAAAACAGTGGAAAAAGGTCTCCAAAGGAGAATATATGTAATTGCTTTATTGATTCTATAGACAATTGCAGTTTAGTACATTAGTAGCATTTACAACTTGTTGTATAAACATGTATGTACATTAATAATTTACCTAGGTAGAACACTAAGATATATTACAATTTTTTTTTGGGTATGCAACACTCCAATTAGTAGTACAGACATTTTCTAGTTTGCATATTTTCTCAATAGATCTTCATTGGATCCTCTCTCAAGTTGTCCATCTTCGTTGAGTCTATGCTTGCTCTTAGATTTGGCATCATGTCTAGAAGGATGTCCTTCGTTCGAGTTTAGGTTCTTCGATTTAGAGCCGGACCTCGAATGAGGTCCTTCTTTAGAATCATGGTCTCTAGATTTTGAACCCGTTCTTGAATGAGATCCTTCGGTAGCGTTGGGATCCTTAGACTTGAAACTGGATCTAGAGTGAGATCCTTCGTTTGAATTGGACTCCTTAGATTTTGAACTGGATCTAGAGTGAGATCCTTCGTTTGAATTGGACTCCTTATATTTTGAACTAGATCTAGAATGTGTTCCTTCGCTGGAATCGGGCTCCTTATGTTGGGCTTTCAATCTTGCTTTGGATGAGCCACCAGCACCTTGAATATCTTTTGTCTTCTTAGAATAAGTCCTTTTAGGAATTTCTGGTTGGATCTTAGGTGGTAAGTTATCATTAGTTGTTTCTTGGAGTTGGAGAGAATCTGTATCCATTGGTCTATTCTGCTCTGTTGTTGTGAGTTTTGATTCATTGAACGAATCATTATTTGGTGTTGAATGTTTGGAATGTTTTTTTGGTTGCCTTGGTTTGTCTGATTTTTCCTTTGCATGTGACTCTCTCATGTTTCCTGATGAATGTGAGTGTTGCTTAGAAGATTTAGGCAAAGGCAACTCATGTGTGTCCTCTTCAACATTTTCTGACCTTGAACCTTTTCTCGTTGAATCTACATAGGAATTAACAACATTTTCAGCAAAATAGATAAACAAATGATTGAAAAGCCAAACTAACTAGTCATAAAATTCAGATTCTTGATGGTCAGGGATGCTGCATTCACGCATTTTTTACTTGAATGTCGAACAACCATTGATGTTCGTCTATGTGGATGCGGAGAATTTATCACATTTTGTATGTCAAAAATGAAGCATGAAACATAACATGTACCTAAGGAGACTCGGGGTTCTGAATCATCAGGTCTTTTACGATGAATATCTCCATTCATATTTAGAGGTGCTGATGATGAAAGTCCTGGGACAGATTTAAACTCGTTCATCTGGAAGAAAAAAAAATAATGCTCAAAATTTACAAAGACTTGTATGCACAAATGATACACAATTAAGTAGCTACTGTTCACTAAAGTTAAACAAAAAATAATTAAGTTGCTGATTAATCTTCTTTGGTAATGTATTTAATTAATGAACAATTGAAAAGTTTTGAGAGAATAGAGGGTTACCCAGGTTGGGGGATTTTCAGTAGGACCATCCAATCCAATATGTGCCACATGCTTTACATCTGTGGGGTGACCAATCTCAATTTCTGTTTCTTTTTCATTATCTTTTACAAAGTGGATATATTAATTAGTGGTATAAGTATAAGTGTATGAGAATGGTATAAATGTGCCACAGGCATTAGTGCACTGTTAAAAAGAAAAAAAAAACTTGTTAGAAAACATACCAAATATCTGAGAAATGATTCTCAGGCCTTTAAGGAGAACCTTCATCTTATTGTCACCGGACATGTTATGACAAATTTTATGTGTTGGAATTCTCTTTATCCAAGTAATTGAAAATGTTATAGTCTCTAATTACACCTGGAATAATTAAAGGAAAAATAATAATAATTTAAGCATCAATCGTAGAAAATATTCATCTATGTCAATGAAGGCATTGCACATAATTAATCTGACCTATTGAAGTTCTGCTGGAAAGGTCAACATTCAAGAAACCATTCATTGTTGAATTAAACAGATGTTCGAAAGAGAGTTAATCATCAATAAGGATGATAAGTATATTTATACTGGTTTTTCTTCCACATGAGGGTAAACATGCATGGCCTTGTGATTTTTTGTATTTGAAGAAATAGAAGATTAATTTGTTGAAAAACTTAAGGAAAATGTTGACAAAATCTTTCTGGAAAGTGTCAATGATGAGAAAAGAAACGAGTGTAGCAAATCAATTATGTTTAAAAACACACCTACTTTTATTTTATTTTTATTCTATGGCAATGCTTAATTTGATTGTTGATTTTCCCCTTTAATAGAAACCATAAGCTCATCGAAATTTCAGGTGTGACAATGAGAATGATTGATATTTGAAAGAAAAAATAAATAAAACAATACTAAGGGTGATAAATTTAGGAATGCCTTAATACTAATAGGTTATTCACAATCCGCTAGGTATTTTAATTGCTTTGGTTCTATATTTTACAGTTAATTGCTTTGGACGATGGTAAATGGTAATTACAAATTTCTTGAAATGAATAATTTATTAAATAGGAAAATAATTGAATACTTTATATTTTCTCTTGGGAGAGAGTAAGAGTGTGATTGGATTATGCTATTAAAAATTCTATCTTTCAAAAATAAAACAATTAAAAATTCTAGGGAAAATTGAATTCTAGGCAATTCAAATTTTTCCTCATTTTTAAATATTTTTGTTTTTTTGTCAAAAAAAATATATTTTTGTTTGGATAGTAATAAAATTCTTCATTCTTAAACTTTTTTGTTGTCAAATAGTTTAGTGATTAGATTTTTTTTAAAGTGAATAAGTGAGGTGTAGAGAGTTCGAACCTCGACTCTTGCATATATCATACGATTTTCTTATCAACTGAGCTAAATTCACGGGGAACATTCTTCTTAAACATTATTGAGATACTTTTTTTGAAATTTCAGAAAGTTGATTGAACAATTCAAAATATGAAACTAGTTTGTACACTTTAAATTATAGGGACCACTTTCCAATTTTTTGGAAATTTTAGGAACCATTTTAAAAAAATTATAGGAATAAATCTGATTTATTTTTTGAAATATAGGGATCAATTTACATAATTTGAAGCAAAAAATATAAAGACCAATTTGAGATTCACTTGTATAGAGTAAGAAAGTAATTTTAAATTCTTAATTTTTAGGTAATATTTGAAATTTCTTAAATTGGTTTTAACAAAATACTTCATAAAATTAATTTATTTTAAATTTTTTCTAACTTATCATTTAAACAATAAAATTTACGTAGAACAGAATTTCCCCATTCAAACCCTCTAAAAGTTTACAATTCTTGATAGTCACACTGATCTAAATTGGCCTCGTAAAAACATAGGCATATAAAAGAATGTAAATATATAAAGATACCCATGACTAGAAATTGAAAGAAAGAAAGAAAAATACCGACGTTTATATGTTGATAAAATTTATCACAGCATATGTTTTCATATATAAAATAAACATTTTTTTTATAAGATATATAAAATAAACATATATTTTATAAAAGAGAAAAAGTAATAAATAGTTAAAGATTATTTTATAAAACAACTCATAATATTTTTTTCATACAAAATTAATTATATTTCTTTTTTTTTGAAGAGGTTAAAATGGAATATATTACCAAATCAAAGTGTCTTTTCTAGCATAAGGTGCACTAAGGAGAAGACATCAAAGTGAACAAAGTATTTACAGACAGATCTTGTACAAAAAGCATAACAAGAAAAGAAATAATTTTTAACCTATACCCAACATGGTGAAAGGACTAAGCCACCAACCATGGTGATTGAATGGAAGAGTAGGAAATTTCACCTTCAACCACCTAAAAGCAAGAGACTTAATCTTGTTTGTAACATGTAATACTGAGCATTCTTTGTCATTAAAGATCCTGTTATTTCTTTCCTTCCAAATTTCCTAAACCGTAGCAAACCAAATAACCTGAATGATCGACCAGCGCACCTTTGAGATACCACCGCTATAACTGAACTGATTAAAGTGGTCGGACACATAATAAGGGGTGACCGCAACAACGTCAAGCCACCTATAAATTAAGTGTCAAACAGCCCCAAAAACATTGCAATGTAAAAATAAATGATGAGATGATTCTTCTAAACCACACCCAACCACGCACATTGATAAGTGCCAGGAAGTAGTAATTCTAATAACGATTTATGGCACTTTCATGACTTGTTTTGCAAGTTATTCAGGAAAAAGCAGAGAGATAATTGATTTTAATCATTTTATGCTTTACCTATCTTACTCTACCTAATTTTGCAGGAAAATGACTCAAGGCACTGAGCAAAGATGGAAAACAAGCAACAGAGTGCAACAAGGCAAAAATAGGCAGAACCACATGTTTGCTCGCCTCCCAAGTAGCCCAACTCGCCATGGCGAGTTAACAAAGGCAAAAATAGGCAGAGAGGCATGTTTGCTCGCCACCAGCTCGCCACCAACTCGCCATGGCGAGTTACCAAAGGAAAAAAATAGGCAGGAGCATGGTTTTACTCGCCATGGCGAGTAAAGTCACTTGGGAGGCGAGCAAGGGCGGTTTGGCCTCCCCAGGATGACGTGGCACAAACCCAATGGGGAAGAAACCTTTGCTCGCCATGGCGAGCAAGAAGAACTCGCGAGGCGAGTTGATGCAGATGGGAAATCTTATAAATAGAGCCCTTGATCATTTCTCAAGGGATGCTTTTATTCTGATAGAAAAATATACTTAGATACTCAGAGAGAGAGATAGGGCTTGGTCTTCATAGAGTGAGAGTGATAGAAGTCTTGATTCTTCCATTTTTGGTGAGAAATCACAAAGTTGTATTGAATCTTTCCTTTCA
>Ga0228710_1001702_pt1 | contig 33594 bp, 9 predicted proteins | sample MedpolnodulmetaG_FD_177995 | JGI IMG/M metagenome (GOLD analysis project Ga0228710, IMG submission 177995) | Root nodule microbial communities from Medicago polymorpha collected in Santa Monica, California, United States - pink nodules | ecosystem: Host-associated > Plants > Roots > Nodule... | reverse complement strand
AAAAAAAAAAAAAAAAAGTCACGCTATCATAGTTTGTATAAGCAATTATAAACCAGCAAAGTCAAATAATCCTTGAAATTAATCGTAAACAATTTGAATCATAATCACTTATAAACCAGCAAAGTCAAATAATCCATAAAATTAATCGACTTTGATTAGTTGTAACGTAAAAGAAAAAGAAAAAAACTTACAGGTTAATTATGAATTATGATGCAGAGGGCTGAGAGAGGTTGAGAAAAACTAAACAATGCGGGAACGATCTATGAACTGTGAGAATCCTACTTATTACTCCCTCCGTTCCTTTTTAAGTGTCTTTTAAGGATGAATTTTCCGTTCCTATTTAACTGTCTTTTTGGTATTTTAAAGGTATGATTTGTCAATTACTTTTAAACTTTTCAATAAAACTAATTAATGTTATCTATTTGGAAAACTAAAGTTTGTTTTTTTTTAAACAAAGTTTGTTTCTTGTTATATTTAAATTTAAACAAAATTTTGTTTCAAACAATGGTTCCAAGAATAGTTAAAATTCTATAAATAAGATGAGTAACAATTGTTAAAAATTCAAGTGTTACTCTTGCATAGATTGAAGTCATAGTTGAAGTCTTAACTTTGATTAAAGGAGTTGGAAGAAAGTTAATTTTTTCTTAACTTTTGATTAATGTGAAGTTGGAATAATTTTTATATTGACTTAAAATAATTAAAAAGACGTGCACAATATTTAAAAAATTGACAATTGTTTATTATGAGAGAGAGCGCGCAAAAAAATAGGAATTTGTTTGAGAAAAAGATTATAACCGACAATTGTTTGTTATGAGAGAAATATAACATATTAAATTTATTTGAAAGATAAAGTGTGTGCAAAAAACTAAGAATTTATTGGTGGATTACAATGAGGGTTTAATAGGAAGAAAATGTGCAAAAATACACAATGCTATTTTGGTGTTAATTTTCTAAAAAGACACTTAAAAAGGAACAGAGGGAGTAATATTTATGTTTAATATAGTGCTAACAAATCTTTTTCTAAAATATTTTGAGTCCTAATCTTTTTTTTTATATGATTTAAAGTCCAATTTTTAACAATATTTTTTGCTCACGTTTGTAACTAAACTTTTTTTAAACGATTTAAAGTTCAATCTTTAACATTATTTTTTGCTCATGTTTGTTGCTAATCTTTTTTTTAGAGGATTTAAAGTTCAATCTTTAACATTATTTTTTGCTCACGTTTGTTACTAATCTTTTTTTTAGAGGATTTAAAGTTCAATCTTTAACATTATTTTTTGCTCACGTTTGTTACTAATCTTTTTTTATAGGATTTAAAATCCAATTTTTACCATTATATTCCTAAGGGCCTAAAAGCCCTCTAGAAAGGCTCAGGCGTCCTCCAGAAGGGCTTCTGAAGCCTAGGCGCGCCCTTCATGGGGCGCCGCCTTAGCCAGCTTCTAGAAGCATCTAGAGTCGGATAAAAAGACCTAAAGCCTAGCTTGCTTGGGGCTTAAGTCACGCTAAAACAAGCCCACAAAAGGGCTATAAATACCACCCTTAGGATTATTCTCAAGGCATCACATAAACAGGCTAAACCCTAGATTTTATTATTGTACTCATTACAAATACAATCTCCAATAAGCTCAATCTCATTACTTTTGAGAGAACTTATCTGATTCTCCAAGCTTTACTTGTTCAAATCATTTTCTTCCTGAATGACTGTAACCTTTGGTCTGAACCTGGCAAGAAAACTTCCAATAATCTTCTTTACATGATCAAGGACATAATAGTTTTTGTTCATAACCTGAAGACCAGATACAAGAGTTTGAAACCTTGAATACATGATTTCAATATCTTCATCCTCCTTTATTCCAAAAAGCTCATAGTAATGAACCAATTGGTTAGCCTTAGCCTCTTTAACCTGTTAGTTTCCTTTATAGGTAGAGCACATAGATTCAAAGATGGACATGACAGTTGACTTATCCATAATCTTGGTGTATTCTGAGTGAGGTGAAACATCCACAAGAATTCCACATGTGATGCTTCCTGTATATTTTCCTTTGGGCCTCAGTTAGACTCTTCCGGTCTACTACCATTCCTTCTGCATCAACAGCAAAACCAACACCATCTTCAATGATGTCCCACAACACATCACCAACACAAATTATATGGTTGTACATCTTGCTCGTCCATCATGAAAACTGAGTAGCATCTCCATTGAAGGATAAAGGTCTCATAGAATAATTGTTCTTCTCAGTAGTGGAAGTGTTGTAATCATAGTTAACAATCGAATTGTTGTTTCTACCAGAACCAGTAGCTCCACTACCATTTTCATCAATAGACATGTTTTTCTCTCTAGATCTTTAGTTGTGGCACGATTAAGTGGTTGAGCACGGATAGTGCTCTGATACCAATTGAAGGTGAGAAAAACACAAGAAGAAGGGTTACATTGTGTTGGCTTTTTCAAATTTTTAAGTGTTTTAGCACTGGTTAGATTCTGAAGTTTTTTAGACTCTGACTCAGAGTCTGATAGCAGCGGTGTAAAACAAACACAAAGTTATATATATATATATATATATATATAGAGAGAGAGAGAGAGAGTGTGTGTGTGTGTGTGTGTGTGTGTGTGTGAGTGAGTGAGTGAGAGAGAGAGAGAGAGTGTGTGAGTGAGATAGAGAGAGAGCAGACACAAAGCAATTCTACCGGTTCCTCCTACAATCCAAGAGTAGTCCAATCCCCTTGCACTTTCAAGGGATTTTCACTATAATCACAACTGATTACAAATGCTCTAGGACACAACCAAGAGACTTCCTATGCTCAAGCACACAAGTAAGAGACTTCCGAATAATAAATGGCAATTAAAAGAGACTTCTTAAGAGCTTACAAATAAGAGAGTTTTCATACACTTAATATACAATCAGATGTGTAAACAATTACAAAACAGAACACACTCTTAGAATTTTAGGACTTAGAATTTTTAAGATATGAACTTAGTAATAAATTTTTAAGTGTTCAATGCACTTTTGAATTTGAAAGAGTAAGGGCACAATTAAAATTGCAGAGTCTTGTTATTATTATTCAAGTCTTCAGCTCCTTATATATGCAAGGATTTGAGAGACGTTGAAGAGGTGCCAGAGCATTAAGAGTTATTGAGAAGCTTCAAATCAAAGACGTTGGAATATTGCTTGATGTGGATAATGTCGTTGATAGGACATTTGAAATTACTTTACTACAACTGAAATTATTCATCCATTCTTTTTGTCCTTGAAGTTCTTTGTTTGTATATGCACATGATCAGAAAAAGACAAACTATACTATCTGAGTCTAATAGAGACATCTTCAGAAGAAGATAAAAGTCTGACGTGGCTTCTGGGTCCCTCGGAGTCTTATGTTTTTCAGAGTCTGATGGTCTTTAGAGTCGATGCAAATCTTCAGCTTCCCTTGTTTCCAATTCCAAAAGCTCTTTCATATATTCTCCAGATCCAAACTTGATTTTATATTATGAATTTTAATCTATGATCATGCACACCAATAAATATATTAGCATATATAATTGTTATTTAATACTTTGTTATCATTAAAACTTTAGAGGTATTGTACAAATGTATGTTAAGCACTGGTTGCAGATAAATGCCGTATAGGTCATTACAGTAATTTTCTAGTGTCAGTGAACAATTTAGTGTGTGAGATGAGCAATTTTCTCAAATTTTAACATTAACCACTCACTCCATTGTTAAAAAAAAGATCAACAACTCACTCAGGGCAAGCAAACCCCATATCAGTTCTACAGAACACCCAAAATCATTCATCTGCAACTCCAAAATGGGAGGTGGTGAAGAAAAGCATCTCGAAGACTGTTCTGTTTCCAAGTTAGTTTCATTTCATTTCTTCTTTCTTTAATAATATATATTTCTCATCATTCATAAAACAAACCAATCTTATTTCATTCACCGATTCACTTAAACATAGTTTTAATTTTCTTTTATTCAGTAACGATTATTTGGTGTTTGCATAAACAATTGTTTATACCCAGTTTGCTGGGTAGGTGTTATGATTTGATTTTCTGATCTGGCGAGTTTCTTAGAGGGGAAACATAGATATAGGCGTTGAAAATCATTCAGTTAGAACCTAAGTTTTTTTTTTAGGGATTGGCGACGGAGAAATTTTTTATTAATTAAAGTGACACTAATGGTCATTTTACAACCGTTCCGTTCGGAGGGGATTCAAACTCAGTACCTTGATGTTTTAATCAAAAATACAATATTTCTATTTCATCTAGGTTTGGGTTAGTGTGGTCAAATATTAGCCATGGCGGATATCTGTGAAGAATTTTTGGGAAACTGCTATGCCCAATTTGTGATGGATTGCAGCGTCATGGGACCATACTTTGATACAACAGTTCCATATGTCGGCCTGCATGTCTGGTTTTTTGCTTTCCGCCATCGGCAACATTGATCTGGGTTAACGTTGTCAAATATCGGCCATGGCGAATATCTGTACAGAATTTTTAGAAAACTGATATGCCCGATTTGTGATGGATTGTGGCGCCAGGGGACCATACTCAGATATGGCGGTGCCATATGTCGGCCGATATGTCGTATTTTTGGCTTTCCTCCATCAACAACAATGATTTGGGCTTTGAGTTGGAGTGAGGTTGGTGTCTCTTTTAAATGGTTATGTTTTGGTTTAGTCGGGATGTCTACAATGGTTATGTTTTGCGTTAGTCGGGATGTCTGCAGCTGCAGAAGGAATATCCATAGTATGTGTTAGTGGGTTAAGCTTGACTCTATTGTTGGATACTCGTCATTCTTCTTGGCGATTTTGTTTATTTTATTCATTTCTTTTACTACATTTTAAGTTTGTTTTTCTGTTATGTTGCAAATGCTATATTCGAATGTGAATTTTGTTTGCAATGTTACGGAACATCGAAAATTTGCAGTGCATTGGGCACTTGGGTATTCTCGGTAGCAGGAGCTTTGCTGGCAATTCCAGTAGGGATAAAGCGCAAATCTCTGGCACCCCTTGTATTTTTTGGCACCACTGGTACTATGCTGGATATTATTATGGGAATTACTGCGTGTGAAAGGGAACATGCCGAGCAACAAATGCAGCTACTTGAAGCTCAAAATGCTGCAACCGAAACTTCATTGGAGGAGACACATACCGATTCATAACCTCTAAATATCTTGATGTTATTAATGTTGTTGAATTTGTTTGGTCATGTAATTGTAACAAACTAAATGCAATTTTCTGGCAGCCTGACCTAATGAGCTTTCAATTTATGTTTGTTGTTGCCCTTTATCCTCCAACACTGTAAACAAAAAGGTGAATAACCGAATGAGAGATGTTCTTAGTTTATTTATTTGTAGAGATTTCAGAAAATTTTAGTTCTTTCTTTTTCCAGTGTTAACGGTAATGGAAAAAAGGCTTAATTGCATTCTTTATAGCATAGCTACCATACCATAGTGTGTATGTTTGGTTCAATTTTTCGATGAGTCAAAATTTATTCTGGAGGTATATAATTGATTTTGACATGTTTGATTCCTCTAGACTAAGATTGATTTTACCCTTGGAATTTATTTTAACTTGAAGAACTTCAGTTAGGAAATCAATTAGTTGATGCTGAGATGATACATGCACCAGTTTAAAGAAGCCATATTGGATTTACATACTCAATATCAATGTGTTTGGATATGTGATTGTGTGTGAAATTGCTGGCAAGCAGTATTGACTATTGAGGATTGACTATCACAGACCATTGTAGAATTCATGGGATTTTCCAAGGCACAGAGCAACTGGCTAATCCATAAGAGTTTAGAATTGAGGGTGGTCTTTATATTATATGCTCCTGCATTAATTTTACAGCTGCAATTTGCTTTTTGGATTTCCATATTCTAAGGCTTGAGCCATAAAAAAGTTGAATCGAGTTTCTATATACTTGACAGCTCCCTCAATCTTCATGAATTCTTCAAGTATTGCATAAGGTGATGATTGGCTTGCAAATGAGGCGTTCTTGGTTTTGCCGTGATTTAGTTTAATCTATTTACAGTATATGTTATGTCTTATATGCTATATCAGGACGAAATATGGTGAGATAGATCAGTTTAACTATCAACCCTCTATAGAGAGAAAAGGTCTATAAAAAAAATGGTTTCAACCTAATGAAGCTAATGTCAGTCAAAGATTAACAGGTATATTTCCTACGACAGAGGTAAATCACCTTGCGAGAATGAACCCTCTCTAATCCAAGAAAGTAATGGTGGTCTCCAATATCCTTGAGCTTAAAATTGGCTTGTAATAGTTGAAGTTTGCACCAACAATGAGTATATAATCTGCATTATTCGATAAGAATGAACAGATTTGAACTTGTCTGCTTTGTAAAAAGGGAATTGTCATGAGAACATTGAATGAATCTGAGCCATTATGGTTGTGGAGAACTTGTTGAGTTTGCATACCAAGTTCTCTCCCTTAATGGGACATCCAAGTGCTAGAACTCTTCGGAAATATCCCCATGAATAAAGACGTTATTCATGTCAAGTGGTAACAATGACCATTTTAATGGACACCATGGCTAAAATAACTCTTTTTCTCTAAAGAAAGTGGTAAACACCACATGAAACTCACACACAATTGCAAGTTCGAATTAGGGTAACCTAAGAATATCGGCATTGCCAGTTGAACTAGATCTTAAAGACTCTAAAGTGCAAATCTGATCACCTCTTGGACAAATACAGGGTTAGGCTTGTTGCAAAGTGTTGTATCCGTCAAGCAGGAATTGATTTCATTGAGACAAGAGTCTTGGATCATTGATTCAGGTGCAACTTCCAACATTTGTGTCTCTAGGACCTTTTACTTATTCAAGACAATTATCATAGTGTCTGTTACTTTATCTATAACAAAATATTTGTGTTCATGCTATAGGGACGATTAATAGCAGTACATTTCTTAATATTGATTAAAACTTGTCCCTTAGAAATAAAATCAACTTTAACTTGTCTGCACATTAGGATTCTAGTAACTGAAATGGTTGTCCCCTTTCTAAATTCAAAAGATTGCCTTTCAATGATTTGATACATATTGGACTTTTGAAATCAGATATAACAGAAAATCATATTCTCATTTCATTGAAGTCAATGAAAAAATAAAATGGTAGTATACAATATACAAAAGGCCTTATATACAGCTGAAGTCATAGAACTCAACAACTAATGTACTACTAACTAACTAACAGAAGCTAAACTAACTTGTAACAAAATTCTAAAATGATCTAACAATATTTTAACCTTGGTTCTAATCGACTATATTCTAGAATTTACAGTTTTGAAGATGCAAAACGAGATGTCAAAGTTCCCAATAGATGAAATCACTTGGTTCCAAAACAAGGCAATGTTGTAGAAACCAATTCAAATTTTCCATTTTCAACATCTAAGTTAGGATCAACAATGATCTCAAATTTCAGAGGACTGTTCTTTCCTTGCTTCAGCAACAATTTTAGAAAAATTAACCAGACATGATAAAAGTTGAATGGTTTAGTACAAAGATGCTTTCCCTCCAATTCCAAGCTCTTACCCGACTCTAATGAACTGGCACTTGTAAGTCCTTCCCGAGAAGGTCTAAGGTCATTAGAAAGTCTTACATTACCATCTTTATCCTTGCATTTACTTTTTAGACCTGGATTTTGGTTAAGCATTTGTTCTCTATAGCTCGAATAGACGTTTTCAGCCTTCATGTTCCCAAACAAGATTTCTGCTGCCCTGTTCTTGACGAGAACCGGCATAAAATATGATTCGTCCCACACATATAACTGCCAAAATTTGCATCAACAAACAAAGGGATTAGTTAAGCATGTTCAAGATTGCAATTTTAAAAGAATATCACAGTTAAAAATCAGATGCATAAAAATACTTAATTCCTAATTTATGAAACGAATAGGGACCACATATACATATTATCTTACACTTGAGATATCTTAGATACTTTAAAGTGGCTGGCATAATGCATAGCAATTGATCAGTTTGGCTATGGATAAATTATTTATTTCATTTATCAAAATGATTGACTATGGGCACATGGAATTAACAGCAAGAAGCTATCTTTCTAATTTAATGTGACTATAATAAATGCAGCACACAAATAAACCTCAAAAGTCAAACAAATGTTAGAATATGATCACATTCACAGTTAGGAGAAACTAGTAACTATATTTACCATGAAAGGTCTATATATCGAGCATACTGCATGGAGGCGGGTTGGACTTTTCGAACAAACTAGTGGAAAAGCATTTTGCTCAGATCTGAAAAGGGGAAAGAATTATCACTGATCATAATGGAAGGCATAACAAGGCTTAAGTTACAATTATAATCAAAAGTTATACTCTGAATCTAAGGGCGAACCACATAGCTGGCAGCCAGTGCACAAGAGATCTTCCTCAGATTTGGAACATCTCCTACTTAGGAAAATCTTCTCTTTCCCAGTATCACCAGGAGTCTTGGCGTTACGTAACGGAACAATTTCACATATCGATGCAAGGACAGTAGTCTTGCACGATGTTGTTAGCTGTGAGATCTCCATAAGTGAACAGCACTCCGTAGGCTCTCTCTCTTCAAGAACCGTCCAGTTTCGAGGGAGGTACTCTATTTGCTGTATACATTACATAGATTCATTAGTCTATCTAAATCATGCAGTACATGAAAAAGCATACTATTGATCAGAGCAGTGTCTGTAAGTGAAGGAAATCAGCTTATTGATGAATACCAACTAACCAGATAGGTATAGAGATGTTAACATTTTACATTAAAATGAAAGAATTTGCTAGCTTACACAATCGGGCACACAAAAGGTAACTAACATTTCAAAACAACAAACGTACACAAGGACACAACCCCACTCCTCAAATTTAGACAAGGTTTGCAAGTATACCAACTTGAAACTTGTACCCATTTCATCTCTTTTAAATACACCTATGCTATCGTGTTAATCTTCAAACAACAAAGGTCCTAACTTCCTCCAAACTGTATAATAATGTGTGATAAAGGCAGCTTATAACAACATCAATCTTAAAGCATATCTGCAGCCATTAGATGTAGTGTGTGAAGTGTTAATGTTAATTTTTTCAAACTCCCAAGATATCTTCACAGTTTTTTTAGTATGAGATGCTCTTTGACGCAGTGTGGAACTCAGTAAGTTGACTCCCTAGCCGGTTGAATCCCTCATCATTGCACTAGTGAAAAGTGTACTTGCAAAGACACTATAATGTCTAACTGAGATAAGGCTATTTTGCAAGGTTTTTAGTGAAAGTAGTAAAGTGGTAAGGGGTTTACTCCTTATTTATATAGCACTGAAAGTCCGACAGATACTAGTTTAGTTGAGTGATTTGATTGGCTGATCATATTGGCCTGACTTCTCGCAGTCAGTTACGGGTGGCACAGATCAGCTAAGATCAAGGAGCGTTGCAGGCTTATGCTGTTAAGATTGTCAACTTATCGTATATGACTTCATAAACGCCGAAATCAATTTATCATTCTACCCCACGGAAAGTCGTATATGACTAATAGAAGACTGGGGTCGTCCTCGGTCAACAGTGTAACACGGTCAATCCGGCAACACAAGCCCTCTAGACTCTTAAGCTATTTTTGTCTAATGAGTGTAATGTCCTAAAATTGTACTTCAGACTTGTTGCTCTCACATTTGCACAAAGTTGAACTATTGATTAACCTCAGTACACTCCTCACTCAAAATATATTGAGACTGCACTTATCTACGAGTGCTTTCTATTACATATATATTTAACATGTGAGCCTACATATATAATTAATTATGTATTATGTACAATTCATTATTCGATATCTAAAGAAACCCATTTTAAAGTAATCTAATAAGAGTCATGCATACAAAGTTTAGAAGCTCAAACCCCACAATTCCTTCATTTCATTATTCATATTCTTTATGCATCCAGATATGTTTCTACTCTCTAATTTTCTTCATTCCTTTGATAAGTTGACATGTAACATAACGAGCTCTATGATGGTTATCAGATTTATAGCCTCTCTTAAATTTCTAACAATTTCCACAAACAATATATGAACTACGAGATCCCTCAAGCTCACTTAGCAGCACTTGAGTCACTTGCTTAATGTGCTAATGAACAATGATAAACACATCACTCATTCACAAATTTTCACAAAAAAAGGTACTAAGCAAATCACCTAAATGCATTCCCTAAACAACAGGCATGACAAGAAATGAACAAGATCAACTTTGATCTTATAAAACAGGAAAATGTCATCAGAGAACAGAAAAATGAATGCACTCATAATCATAATAATATTAGAGTACATTAATGAGGCACGCATCTAGAATCAACACAATGTAAACATGGACTATGATTATCTATTCATTTATTCATTTCATATAATACAAGAAACAACTACAAAGGCAGATAGAAAGGGTACTTTAGTAGACTGCAAGTTGGTGTTGCAGATGGTGGGCCGAGACTGACACACCCATTTTATAACCCTTCTTAGCTTCTCCTTCGTTGTTATCCCAATACAACAACCCGCTACCAACTCTTCAACATCTGTAAAAAAACTTATATCGTAAACATCATATTTTTATTGTTTTCAGGATTGAAATCACCTCCTATCCCTTCAAAGAAAACATATCACTTCAGAAAGAAAAAAAAATCTCAATTACTTCAAAACAAACATTCTCTCTAATATTAATCTTTCTAATAGAAGTGTTACATATTGATATTTTCATTAGACTAGTACTAGCTTAGATTTACCTCCTGTAGAGCAAGTAACCAAAATCAATTAACGAGAAAATCAACTATCGATATTTTGATACTTACATGATTTGTTATGGATGTGCATGTAAAATCATGTGTTTGAGAATATTTAATTTACTCTCTATCCATTCTCTTAGGCAGGTTCTACGGTCCACCTTAAGATGGACTAGTATCGTTTGGTGACAATCAACAAGACCCTTCAAGTAGAAGCTCGTAGTCTTCTTTGAAATTACGGTTGAAACGTTGACCTAATCAGTGTTGGTTGGACAAAAATAAGGAAAAAACGAATGAATTCCGCTTTTAGACACACATAGTCACATATAGTTTTTCCTTGTTTTTATCGAACCGACACTTATCAAATCATTGTCTTAATCGGGATGACGAAAAGGACATGAGCTTCTATTTACGAAAGACAATATCTATCATCATTAGAATTTTAAACAATTTTCAAGTGTTGGTCCACTTTGGGCCATCTATAAAAGTGGCCTAACTTAGATTTGTTTTCTTTCTTCTATTTGTTACATAAAGGTATGCGAGTTCTTCAGTGGACCATCTTCATAAATAGTCCATTGTGGACCAATACTTCAAATCATCAGAAACTTCAAAAACAATCGACGATACTACAAAAATAAAACTCACAACCCTTCTCATATTTACGGCTAAGATGGCGATTTGATTGATGTCGGTTCAACACCAGCTACATATTTATTATCCGCTACGAAGCATGTAGACTCTTCGGATTAGGCGTGTTCCAGTATCAAACAAGTGTCGTGTCGTGTCCATGTCATGTTTGGTGTCCGTGTCTGTATCCAAGCTTCATAGATTATCCGCTATTTTAATCAAACTGGATTCACTTAAGTCACTATTTCAATCATAAAAATGGGGAGGACCATTAACATCTATGACTATCACTAAGACGACGCATGTTGTCATTGGAGTTTTAAACTAACTCAAAGTTGCACCAGCAAAAAATAAGAGTGAACATAGTACAAAAAAAAATACATACCCTTTGAAATAAGAGTGTGAATAGGATGAACCAAGCAAAGCAAAGAAGACCACTGAACAGTTTTAGCCTCAACCACATCACCATATCTAGTAATCATAAAATCTACCACATTTCAAAACAATAACATTAATCATCATGATCATAACATATTCAAATCAATTTTTAAAAACAAAAAAAAAACATTAAAAGATAGATAGGAAAAAAAAAACAATACTCTGTAACAAAACAACATCTCCTGCTGAAACCAACGACGCCATTTGAGTCTGCCAAAGAGAAACTCCGAAATATGGCGTGGTTTCATCGCCGACTTGAATGTCTGTTCGTGTTAATTCTCTTCCGGTTTTGGAGGATTTGTAGTGTACGGGGAAGCAACGGTGAACGAAAACGAGAAGTTGAACGAATTCACCAATGTGACGAGAGGCTGTGGAGAGATCTATCAGAGGACCGTACCATCCAAATACTGAACCCATTTTCGAACATCCATTCGGGCATGCTAAGTACCTGATATGCAATTAACCCGGTGATCCGGTCGGGTCAGTGGGCGGACCGATGAACCAGTTTAGTCCACCCGACCCATTTTTTCATTTATTCTATTTTTTTTAATAAAAGGACACGACATATATAAAGTCAAAAACCTTCGTGACACATACTCCCAACCCAAATGTTATTTTCAACCGTCGTTCTCCTCTCGCATCTAAACCGATGATGATGAATATGGATATCAAAACTATGACAATTTGACTCTTTGGGCATAAATAGTTTATTGATTAGTGAATTGTTATAACTTAATTGAGTTTATGTTTTTTGTTGACTATGTAACTTACTTTGGGTCTGTAAATATGTTATATTTTGATTTCCAACAATGTTTAGAACATACTATGTTTTAAAAATGGAATCTGAATTAGAACTTTTTTTTTTTGAAGTTTTTTATGTTGTACTATAGTTTAATGTATGAGCTATTTTTAATTTGGATTGGAATTAGCTTGAATTGTGCTGCAGTTAAGAAATTAACTTGTAAACTTGCAGCTATGAATATAATTTTTTTAATGTACGAACTTTAAATAGAAAAAAAAATAACAGGATTTTTTTTATCAAAATTTCATTCATAATGTAACTTTTGGTCATAAATATTTTTATATAAACTGGGTCAATAGTCATGCGGTCCGGCCAGTGTAACCCACTGATTCGACCAGTGACCCAATAACCCAGTACCTTAACCGGGTCGATCACCGGTCCGGGTTTTAAAACAATGGTTTTAAATCACTTTTGTAGTCTGTTATTTTTTTTGGTTACATACTTTTGTCTCTTTTTTTTTTTGACAATACATACTTTTGTCTTATTTAAGCGTTTAAAAAAAATTATTTTGAGTCTAAAATGAGAAGGTGGTTTTTCCTTCGGAGGTTCAAGCTTCAAAAAGAAAAATGGAGAACCAAAGAACTGTTTCACTTGCAAGATACCCCGTCACTTCAAGGTTGATTGTCGTAATCTCTAGAATGATAAGTCCAAGAAGGACAACTTCAAAAATAAGATCAAGAAAAGTATCATAGCTACATGGGAAGATCTTGATGAAGAATCCGAGAATGATGAAGAAACAATCCTTGCACTCAGGGCAACATCCTCTAGACGATACTCGGATTCAGACAGTGACAATGATGATGAGATATTTGTTGAACTATCATGTGCTAAACTTATACCTACCATTAAAGATTTTTTAAAGAAAATTCAACGTAAAACCATAAAATTTAATGTTTTACACGATTTTTTTAAAAAACTTCATAAAAAGGAAGTTACCTTGAATAAGGAGATTGAGAATTTGAAAAAGTAAAATGATGTTTTAAAAACTACTCAATATGTTGTACCTAGCAATTGTAATTCTAAAAAGTGACAAGTCTTGGAAAGCTAACCACAAGAGGACCTATCAAAATATGGGTACCGAAGAAAGAAATTGTTTATGTTGCAGATTTTCTTAGCAATAGACTCAAGACACCAATCATGATATCTGGACAGTGGTTGCTCACGACACATGACGGAAGAAAGGCATGAAGGAAAATCGTTTTCATAAACAGGCAGCGGAATAAAAAAATTTGATTTTATTTCCTTGGATCATTACGAAATTGACATGAATCAGGGAATGAATGTTACCTTGAAGTGCAGGAAAAGTCTCGATCACAAAGCAAAGCAAACGGCAGAGCCTCTACTAGTCCACACGAACGATGCTCCTCCAATTCCCTGTGCCAACCAACCGATCAGAGGTTTGGGAGAATTAGGGTTTCCAAAACATGTAACCAAGACTTCAGCACAAGGGTTCTATTTATATAACTCCTAGTGTGCTCTGCAAATTAGAAGTCATTATTGGGCTTCCTTAAGCCCATTAACGAATTTAGTTTTTTGCTAACTAATTAGCGTTATTTGCTATACACACTCATCATATAAGTCTTACTTATATTTCTCTTTTGACCGTTCTTTTGTGTGTGACCCCATAGGTTCTAGTCACGTTGGCAATAATATTAAATCTAATATTTAATATTATCAACACTGAGCGGTATCTAGCAACACATTATTGCTACCTAAGTGACAAGAATGTCAAGTGATTTGACGAAACCTTTTTCCATGATAATATTCATGTGTACAATTACTCCTTTGTCCTCATATTTATATTGATCACAAGGTATAGATTTTGTCACCCTTGTATAGATCAATATTTATATTTCTTGATCCCGAAATATACTGAATAACGAATAAGTCCAATATCTCATATTGACTTAGTTCAGCATGGCCATGCAACTTTACAGTCATATTTCATCAAGAGGTCTAAAGATATATCTCCTGTTATGAGGAGGAAAAAATCTCATCTAGGACACTCATGTCCCTCAGTATGATTCATCAAGTACACATTAGCCAAAGTTATGGTTATCCTTTTACAGACAACGTTAGAATGGCAATAAAGCATTTGAGTCCACATCTAGGGATCATAGTGGTTTCAAGTCTAAGATTGATATACATTATTATCATTGTGAGAATAGCTAATCACATTTTCACAACATACTATGTAGTATTCTCATGGTGGGTCAATCCAGTATAAATATTACTCCTAATATTTATACCTATTTATAGACTTAATATCTCATATTCATGACCTATGAGATGTGGTCATCAGTCTACATACATAATAGTCTCAGCGCTTTATTATTATCCCAATTTATAATAAAGCTTGACTACGGATACATTTAAGAATAATGTTCTTTATGTTAATGTAATCTCATGATTAAGTCACACTTAATATACCATTACACGAACTATCTATTCTAGGGACTTTATTAATATTACAACAAATATAATAAAAAGTGTCATATATTATTTAATAATAAAAGTCATGATACATAGTCATAAGTTTAACGTAAACTATTGGTCTCTAGGGCTTACACCAGCAAGGCATATGTTCCAAAGCCTAACACTGAAACAGGGAGGCATAGTGGGTCTTGGAGGAAATTAGAAAGGAAGGATCATTGGTTCAGGAACTATTAGTAACTCTCATTTCCCTTCTATTCACAATGTTTGGTTAGTAGATGGACTTAAACATAATCTACTGAGCATGAGTCAATTATGTGACGGTGGTTGTGTTGTGGTGTTTAAAAAGTCAATGTGTAAAATGATCAATCAAACTGAAGGTATAATTACATATTCTTCCGTGGAAAGAGGAAAAACAATGCTTGTAAAATTAATTTTTCTGATCTGGTAGAACAGAAGGTGAAAAGCCCATTGTCAATGAACGACGAGAAATGGGTATGGCATAGACGGTTGTGCCATGCTAACTGATAAGCTTAGCAAGCTAAAACTTGTCAAAGTCTTACTTGATCTGATCTATAAGTCAGATGCTCTTTGTAAGGCATGACAAAAAGGAAAATGGTTATAACTCCTTTCAAAATCAAAAACATTGTTTCTACCTCCAAACCATTGGAGCTTTTGCACATTGATCTTTTTAGGCTTGTTGATACTGCCTCGATATTAGTCATTGTTGATGACTTTAGCAGATGAACTTCGGCCAGATTCCTAAGAAACAATGATGAGTCTTATTAATGGATGATTATACAATTATTGGTAAGTGCACCAAATCGTAAACAAGTAATAAAGTAGTAAATTATCTCCTCCACAAAAATTGTCGTTCAACTTGATAATTAGCAGAATTTATTAGAAATAAAATAATTAAAAGCGTTGGAGTTGTTTGTAGGATTTTAATTGCCCTGTCCAATGTGTGATTAGGTTGTAATTTAGAAATATAACGGCGACTAAGAAATCCTTGAATCCCCTCTACTTTCTTTGTTGGAATTAATGCGGCTAATTTTTAGTTTATGACATGTCCCTGATTTACAAAAGTAGAATATCACCCAGTGATATAGTAGTGGAAGTTTAATTTTATATTGTCACAATTTAATCTGTTATAATTGCAGTGTTCCATTAAGACGAGTTAAAACCCTAAATTCATACTTAGCTTTGATTAAAAGAATTTAATTTAGAAACTAAGCAATTTACTATTGTATGGTTTGGACGCAAGTAGAGTTGTCAATCCTATAATCTACCTAGAGATCAATTTCATTGTTGGTTGATGGTCGGATTTAGGCAAGTGTGTCAAATCGTTTACCAAGTAATAAAGGGTTAGTAGAGTATCGTATCCACATAGATTGTGCAATTCACGTTACTTATTTAAGAACAGAAAACAAATAAATAAAACAAAAAAAAGTAAATAAGGGGAGTTTATGCAATTTGATTTGTTTGCTCAGAGCAATAGTTTACAAGTAACATGTTTTGATTGCAAAATGTTAACGGCGGCTAGGATTCTTCAAATCCCCTCTATTCATTTGTTGGAATTAATTAATGGTCAATCATTACTCAGCGATTGGGTAAATGTCTTCCATTTAACTGATGAGTTCGTGGGGTTTTATTTCCCTCAAGCTATCGAGTTGCAACCTTACACCAAAGTTTCTACTCACGTCAATGCTTAGGGTCGTCAACCCTATAGGGGGACGCACCTTAGCACGTAGATGTATGTGGGGTTCTTACTTTCTCAGAGGTAATTGAAACACATACTTAAATTAGAGTTCCTAAATTCTCAATGGTCCTAGAGGTTATCTCATCTATGAATCTTAGAAGTTCATCTACATACTCTCCCTCTCGGTAGTTATACAAATGGGCATCTGTATCTCGTCTACCTTACTAAGGATGTGAGAAGAGTAAAATTATTATGATAGTTCCTAGGTTCAGTTAGTGTTCTTACTACTATTTCCCTAATTCAGGTGGTTACAACGTTATCTTAGTTACTTCCTGATTCGGGTAGTTTTCACCGATATTAGGTATGACACTTCCCTAATTACCGTTATCTCCAGTTTGGTTCGCTTCAGGTGAAACTAAGAATTTGCATAATAAAGTTAAACAAGTTTCATAAAATAACTGAATAAAGAACTTAAATTAAATAGATCGAACGAATAAATAGAGGTTCATCTTAGAACCCTACTCTAATAGGGTTTAGTTTCTCATGGTAACTAAAGATAAACTACAAAAGAAATAAAACATACCATAGAGACTTAGAGTTAGGAGAGAGACTCCTCCCTTGAAGCACGTAGTGCTTGCCTTCCTCTTGAACCACTCTGTTCTGAATGAAAAATATGAATGAGAGGAGTTGTATTTGTAGGCTTGATTTCCACCTGAGCTTGGGCCTAAATACCGACCTTTTCTACTTAAAAGTAGCAAAAGGCAGTTATTTCCTGAATTCAGCATGTCGGGGGCGCGCCTATTACACGCCTGAGGTGCCTAAATGCAATTAGCTCGCTTAGCGAGCTCCAGCTTGCTTAGCGATCTTGACAGTATAACAAAATCAGTGAAAAAGAACATTTTTAGCCACTTGATGTGTACCCAAATGTCCAGAGACATTCATATAGTTCCAGAAAAAATTTAATAACGAAAATTAAGTTTTTGACTCAAGGATTAACATGATTGGCATGCATTAACATAAGGGGTAGCTAAATTTCAATGAAAAACCTAAAACTGTTAAGTTTTCTCACACAAATCATATCACCCTAGGAGGGTTCTAATCTAGAGTAACTCGCCTAATGATTTTGGACACTTTCACAAGCTCCAACTCAAATTTCTACACACCTAAGCTACTGCCTTGATTCTTCCCTCCACTTCTTGCTTCTAATCACCAAAATAAGCCATAATCAGCACTAATCCAAACATTCATGAAGTTTTTGAAGCTTGATTAAACACAAATTAAGTATGATGGAGGTGTTGATGTGGCTCAACCTATGCATGACAGAGAAAGGAGGAGGGATTTGAGGCTTGATTATAGGTTAATTCATCATAAGGATCTCAAAAATAAGTTTGCATTTTGATTTATTTGAGTTTGAGATGAATTGGAAGAATGTATCTTGAGTGAGGGTGAGGCACGAGAGAGAGCAAAGATAGAGAGGGAATGATTCTAATCGAGAGAGAAATGAATGACGAATATGAGAGAAAAGAAGGTTTCCTCCTTTTATATGCCAATGCTGAAATTATAAAATGTCCTTCTCATACTGATTTCTCTCAGATACGATTAAAAGACACAGTTAACAGACAAGGTTTAAATCGGGATTTTACAAATCCATGTTAAATCCGGTAATTAGGGCTGGAAATGAGTCGAGCTGAGTCGAACTTGCTTCAGCTCGGCTCGACTCGATAAAATTTAGTTCGGCTCAAAACTCGACTCGAGTTCATTACGAACTATTTTTTCAGCTCGAACTCGATGCGATTTAAGCTCACGAATAGATCGGTTCAGTTCGATAGGTTCAGTTAAAAAATAAAATGAACCAAAAAAAAACTATATTAGCAAGGTGTTTGCTAAAACCAGAAACCCTTGTATTGGGAAAACAAAATGACACAACTTTCTTAGTTGTTTGTTAATAAACATACGGTGAATAAAACCTTCTTTTATAACAATAGTGCAATTGATACTACTTAAATTCAGGCGATGTAGGACTAAAACAGTACTTGCTTTTGCTCTTTCATTATTTTATTTCTTTTTTAACATAATTCTTTCTTTCGTTAGTTAATTGTATTTTAGTTTTAGCTTTGTGAATGTAATCTCAATCTTTCATCTGAAATCTTAAAATAACTAAGTCTCAATCTTCTTCATTTTTAATTTATTAATTTACAACATCAAGCCTTCTATGTTGGTACATATACATGCAATAATAATAATAATATCGGGGAGAGTTTTTAAGTGTGAGATTTCTAAGGGTTGAATTGGTTCATTGTCATCCCTACCGGTAATTCCTGCTTGAATTGTCTTTCTTAAATTTCCTGGAATTTAATGAATGAATATTGAAGCATGGGTACCTTGAATTAGCCAACAAATGAGCTTTTTACTCGGTCCATGTACTAATAATCTCGCTAAGCGAACAAGAGCTCGCTAAGGAAGCAAAATTATTCCTTGGTTGTTCTGGTGGGATCACTAAGCGAACATGATTCTGGCTAGGCGAGTTGTGCAGTGCAATTTCGCACTATTATCCTCGCTGAGTGAGAAGAAGTTCTCTAAGCAAGGTGCCATGTGTTGGAGTTTTATAAAAATCATTGTTTTGATATGTATAATTCATTATACAGTTTTAGTAGACTTTCATAAGAACCGTATTAAACAAAGATTATATGAGCATTATATAATGAGAGAATGCTTAAAACTAAGAAGGATTATTATGTCATGGAATTTCTGAATATAGGTATATGACATGAACAAAAATTATGAGTAGGTTACTGACCCGAGGGAAATAGTTTTATAAAGACGGGATTACTGCGTCTTCGCTATAAGTTCAAGTACAAGTATAAATAAGTAAATCGTGTCTTTTGTTGTCCACGACAGTGGGACATGGAGATTCACGCCAGTGGGATGGGATACTTTCCATAAGGATGGCCCGCACGACGACAAGAGGAGTCTGGTGCTAGCCTGATATGATATGAATTTTCATTAGTTACGCTATATGGATGTATTCGGGGTTACTCCAATCAGATTCATTCCGTAAAATAAACCCAGATAATAATGTTTGTTGCATGCTAACCTTCTAATATAAATATGTCAGTACAACAAGAATTATGATAGTGTATAGTTAGCAATCCTAGACTTCCCCAGATCACTACAATATACAGAACAAAACATTAAATCTTAAATTAGGTTTATGTACAGATAGATGGCGAACATAGGTTCCCCTAGATTGCCTACATCCTAGGATAGGTAGAACTCACTGAGACATCATGTCTCACCCGGATCCCTTTTATTAATTTGTTTCCAGATAAACAGGTCGATCGAGGTAACGAAGAGCAGAAGAAATTGGATGATGTGCAAGATCATGTCATACTTCAGACGTAGCAGATGTTCATTTGTATCTGTATATTAGTAGTTAGTATACATGGTTCAGATGTAATTTATGTATTATGTATATTTGTTAAAATGTACGTAATTGTTTGATGTATGAAAACATGAATTTGATGTAATTCATTCGGACGAAATTTGTTCATGTTGTAATTTTAATGTATCCAGTATTAAGTTTAACGAGTATGCTAAATATTCTAGATAAATTTATTATGGGCGTTACAATAAGGATGCAAGAAAGTATAGTAAAAAGATGCAAGCAAAAGAAGAAGAAAGAAAATGAACAGACTTGCAACATGTGCAGAAGAAAGAATAAATGAGATCGGCGGCCGATCTATGTATTTGGTATAAGAAGTTTTTGTATTTAGGGTTTTTTCATAAGAATATATAATCTATAATTTGAGCTTTTTACTATCCTCTGATCAATTTTGATGGCCCAACTTTAAAATAGCAGACAACTTTAATATTACGTAGGCCGTACAAATTACATGACCTTTACGGACTTAAAAACCATTTAATATGGGCTTTATGTTAGTTTTATTTTAGTATATGATGCTTTATAAAGTAAAATTAATGTCTCGTAATTTAAAATATATCGATCTTGCAAATTATATATTGTCCTTTGACTTTATACTGAGAAACATGTTTTCTAAAAAATAAAATAAACTGGTCATTCTAGGGTTAAACAGAAGTTTGGCATTTGACAATTTTAAAATATAAAATTTTAGAATTGTCAATTATAATATGAGTTTAGTGGTTTATTTACTTACATATAATAAACAATTTACGTTTTTATATTTTTTTATTGTATGTACATTAAGAATTATTTATTAATGTTTACTAGGTCAGAACTCGTGGTCCAAGTACCTAGATAGGCCACTATAAGTGTGGATGGAAAACAATATTATTTTGTTAATAGAAAATGTAAAGCTCGGATAAGTACTCAAATATGATAGATTGAACATATATCAACCATAATTTACTTTACATGAAATTTTATCCCTAAAAGAGTATTTATATATAAACATCTATGATATTTCCACCGTATATTATATTTTTCGGTAAAATAGTGAAATGTTAGTAGTCAATAATCACCGTTCTTTGTGTAATAAACAGTGCAATTATAAATTAGGTCACCATTTAAAATTTTAAAATAAATTCAAAAAGTAAAATGTATATAGCCAAAAACTAGACCAAATACACATGACGTTTGAAAACTTTTTGGCCATATTTCACTTCGAAGATAGTAGAGTGTCATAATTTGTCAAAAAAATTTGTTGATTTTTCAAAATCATCATTATTTGGTGGTGTACTTTTTTTGTGTGGTGAAATCATCATTTAACTAATCATGGAACAATGACACATAAATAATAAAGATTATAATAAAAAAATAACATTGGATTTTTAAAAGTTAATTACCGTATAATAATTTAGAAAGAGATTTAAACACATAGACTGGTTTTATATTTATATTATAGTTTATATTTAATAGATGTATTATTAATTACTACTAATCAATAAATTTTGAATATGTGTGTAGATTCAAAGTTTAACAAAATATGACTAGCGCGTGCTTTAATGAAAATTAATTTGTAATATATTATTGAATTGTTTTCTCCATTGAACTAAAATATGTATACATACGGTATTATATCTTATATTTATAATTGTTTTATATATTTTATTAACATGGCAATTTAATTACATTCAATACAATAGTCGTACTATGTGATATACGTAAAATAATATTTTCATTGACGGTAAAGTTAAATTATAAATAAAAAATATGAATTATTTACCGAATTTTTAAAAAAAAATATATATCATTAAAAAAACTATGATATTTTTAATAACTATTGAACATTTGTTTTACTGACATGACATATAACTAAATTCCATGGGTTGTTAGTTTAATTGTTAGAGCTTAACTTTGTAATGTAACCTTGAGGAAGAGGGTTCAAATCCTATCCGAGGTTGTTGTAAAGTTATTATTAATGATTCTTGAATTAGTAATAATTTATGCTTCCAATACTAGAAAACAACAGCTAAACAAAGAGGTAATACTCATAGAACTGTAAAAACATTAAATAACTATGAAAACAATCTAAAAAAAGAAAAATACAATACAACTAAAATCAAAACAAGCCACCTAAAACACCCAAACAAGGACAAAAGAAACACGAGAAACACCTGTAGCCAACAAAAACCTATAATATTGACAAAGAGATTGAGTATTCTATAACTCACTTCTACCAAAACTAACACATCGTGAAACTTCTCCAAAAGCATTTCCACAAGGGGTTGTGAACCCAACAGACTAATTGATCAAAACTAACATTTGTATGTGAGAAGATAGCATAGTTCCTAGTGCCACACCACTTCATGCCAGACTAAAGGTAGCCCCTTTTTGCAGAGCAAAAGGACCAAAGATGGTAAACACCACCACCAACAACAACAAGAACTAAAAATCGTCATATGGAGTTGTACTTGTGGTTCCCAAGGACTCATTTGAAGAATATTAGATTAGCATGGACTTGGATGGTGAACAAAAGGAGAAGATGTAGAAAATGATGTAGATTGTTTTGATTATATTTATTTGGTACTTCGTCAATTCAATTTGATGATATGAAGAATTTAACATGAAAACCCATATTTTTGAATGGTAAATCACATTTGTGTTGGGTGTAGATCCATTTACATTTGAGTGTGTGCAAATGCACAACATGAACTTTTAAAAATTGTACCTATCATCTTGTATTTTTTGCCTTTGGAAGATATGATTTTTATTTTTTTTGCATCGTAAACAACTAGGATAAATTGTTCATGAAAATATAAGGATGCAAGAAAGTATAGTAGAAAGATGCAAGCAGAAGAAGAATAATGAAAAAAACAAAACCTTGCAACATGTGAAGAAGAAAGAATAAATGAGATCTGCGGCCGATCTATGTACTAGGTATAAGATGTCTTTGCATTTAGGGTTTGTCTTAAAAATATATAACCTACATTTTGGGCTTTTTATTGTACCCTGATCAATTTTGGTGGTCCAATTTTAAAATGGCAAACAATTTTTAAGGCCTTTACAAACTTATATACAATATTATATGGGCCGAAACAAACTTAAAAACAATTTTATGTGGGTTTTATGTTAGTTTTTGTATGTATTGGTTTATAAAGTAAAACTAATGCCTCGTAATTTAAAATATTTTGAACTTGCAGATTATATATTGTCTAGTCACTTTATACTGGCAAATATGTTTTAAAAAAGAAATAAAATAAATCGATCATTCTAGGGTTAAACAAAAGTTTGTCATTTGACAATTTTAAAATATAAAATTTCAGAATTGCCAATTATAATGTGAGTTTAGTAGTTTATTTACTTATATATGATAATCAATATACGTTTTAATATTGTTTTATTGTATGTACATTAAGAATTATTTATTAATGTCTGATAGGTCAAAACTCGTTGTAAATAGAAAATGAAAAGTTCAGGTAAGTACTCAAATATGATAGTTTAAACATATATCAACCATAATTTACTTTACAAGAAATTTTATCCCTAAAAGAGTATTTATATACAAACATGTATGATATTTCCACCGTATATTATATTTTCCAGTAAAATAGTGAAATGTTAGTAATCAATCATCGCCGTTCTTTGTGTAATAAATAGTGCTATTATAAATTAGGTCATCATTTAAATATTTAAAAATGAATTTAAAAAGTAAAATGTATGTAGCCAAAAACTAGACCAAATACATTTGACCTTTGAAATAAAATTTGGTCATATTTCACTTCGAAGAAAGTATAGTGTCATAATTTGTCAAAAATATTTGGTGATTTTTCAAAATCATCATTCAACTAATCATGGAACAATGACACAAAAGTTTAAAATAAATAATAAACATTATAATAAAAATAACATTTGATTAATGTAAAAAATTAATTACTATAGTAATTTGGAAAGAGATTTAAACACATAGAGTGGTTTTATATTTATATTATAGTTTATCTTTAATAGATATATTATTAATTACTACTACTCAATAAATTTTGAATATGTGTGTGGATTCAAAGTTTAACAAAATATAACTAACGCATACTTTAATGAAAATTAATTTGTAATATATTATTGAATTGTTTTCTCTATTGAACTAAAATATGTATACATAAGGTATTATATCTTATATTTGTAATCGTTTTATATATTTTATTAACATGACAATTTAATCATATTCAATACAATAGTCGTACTGTGATATACGTAAAATAATATTTTCATTGACGGTAAAGTTAAATTATTCGAAAGGTGCTAGAAAAGAATTGCAAGGGAGTAGTGATGAACAAGATTTTTTTTTGACATATATACATTTTTAATAGATAAAAGGCATAAAGCGAGCAATCCTTTTGTGTCTAACCCGAGCAATGCAGATAAAATACACATCTTAATCTTAATTTTTTTTTGAAGAATAAAAAATGGTATATATTAATAAAACCAAAGGCGTCTGCTCAACACAAGGTGTACTAAAAAGGCCCCTCAAACGTACAACTGTCAATCAAATAATTACAAAAACAAAGGTCAGCCGATACCCAAACAATTCAAGGGGTTCGACCACCATCTCTGACAACCATACACAAACGAGGCTTTATTAGCTTTCAACCACTAGTAAGAATGAAACTTAACTTTATCCATCAGCTCAGGTGTGGATGTATGAGAATTATTAAAAAACCTGTTATTTCTTTCATTCCAAATTAACCAAACGCACAAAAGCCAAAGAAGTTGGAGGAAAGATCGACAAGCCTTCAAACCACCTAAGTAATGAGTGAACCGTAGGAAATGAGCACGAAGACTGTGAGGATCAACTCATGTAACACCTAACCAAGACTGGACCAACCGCCACAAAGAACCAAAAGTGGTGCAATGCAAGAACAAATGTGATGCCGTTTCGGCCTGGCCGCACGTCGACGTACATAAGGCAGCCTCAGAAGATATAATACCGTGATTCAACAAATTAGATTTAGTTGGTAACCTGTCGCGGAGCAATCGTCAAGCAAGAATAGACACCTTTAAGGGTACCTGATTATGCCAAATAAGGTCATCCGTACTACCCACATAAATGGAATCCTGTGAAGTGAGAAGCTGGTAACCTGTACGCACTAAGTAACCCCCTTCGGTGTTAGGGAGCCACCGCCATTGATATGGAACATTAGGTTGCAAAACGACATTAGAAAGTAAAGTCCTACACTCGGCTACCAACTCCTCCTCCCACGCCCACAATCTCCTCCTCCAACTCCACGCCTCTCCCCCTCCTCCCAACCAAGATCAAACATAGTAGCGACCGAGCACGACTTATTGATCGATAAATCAAATAAGCGACTAAACCGCATACATAAAGGAACCTCCCCTAACCACCAATCATACCAAAAGTACGTGTCTGCACCATCCCCGCCTTACGCGACACCGATGTCGAAAACCAACCTCCCCCAACCTCGCCTACACCATCTCTAATTTTTTATCGGTGAGAACCTAAAATCATTTTATTAAAATAAAAAATCAATATTTGCTGGTTAAATTATTTTAAACAAGAAGCCTGATATCTACACTAGTTTTATATAAAAAAAAAAAAAAAAAAGTTGAATATACACTAAGTAAGAATTTTAGTTAAGTATTATTTTATTTTTAAAATGTATTCAAAGAGGTTATAATATTTCTCACGATCGTTAATGGAAACTTGTTAGAGCAAAACTGAACAAATGCATCTGATATCCTAATGTTTTTAAATAATTAAAAGATACAAATGTTTTGGTTAAAATGATTTGAAGATATGGTGAAATAGCTCTTTATTTTTATTAGCAAGGCTCATATTTTCGATTAGTATTTTCTTTACTTGCTCCACTACATCTTATTTTACTCCACACACTGTTCTAATCCTGCAACCAAAAAGAAAGCATCCCTTGAGCAAGATGTTAAGGCTTTATTGGGAGTTTTGAGGGGAGGGGAGGGTTTGTAAAAGAAGGAAGGAAAAAGTGAAAAGAATAGAAAGATATAAAAGTGGGGGATTTTGGGGGTTTAATTTTCTTCATAATATAAAATCCCCCTAATTTGGGGGAACTACAAAATTGTTTAGAGGAGGAATTTGGAGGGTTTGAGTAAGTTTTTTTAAACAAATCTATATTATTATAATACTTTCAAAGTTGAAAATACATTAATAAGTATTTATTTATTATTCCTTAAAAAAAAGTATTTATTATTGTCTACAAAACCACTCTTAAAAAAATTGAACGATCTCTCTATTCTTTCCATTAATCTCATCCCTCCAAAACCCACCCACTCCCCCTCCCTTCCCCTCCAAACTTCCAAGCTGAGCCTAAATCTAGAGTCTAGAATGGACATCTAACAGACTACAAAAATCTAAAATCACAAATAAATATTCAAAAAAAGAAGAATAACAATGAGACAACAACATCAACAATAAAAAATATAAATAAAAATACGTCTTAGCCATAATAGATTATTCCATCCCATAAACTGAAATATAAATATGTCTTAGTAAACCAAATATAATAAAGTACATAGTGGCCACCCAAAATCAAAAACATCATTGGGTCGCAGTCAAACCAAAACCAGAAAGTATGAAATGGTTTCAGCCTCTATAGAAGAATCAAAATACGTGCATGTATTAAGTAGATGGAACGGGCCAACAAAAACAAGCCCCAATTCCAGTAAGGAGATTCTGTTAGTAATAGGCACAAATGCCAAACCTATAACAGAAATCCTTAACCTTGTTGTTCATAAAGCATTAGCAAATTTAGGCTATGTAAGTTTCCCACCTATGTCTGTCACTATACACTATTCTACAATGGAGCTAAGTCCATTCCATTAAGAGAGTCTGACAGATTCACCACATCGAATAATTAGTACCAAACACGATCCACCACTCTACAACGACCAACTTAACCAAAATAAGAGGTCATGTACAGCCTCACTCCAAAATCAAGAGGCCCATCATCACCACCAACAGCATGAAGTGCTACTGGAATGGTTGAAAGAAGATGCACAGTGAGTGGAAAATATGAAGGCTCGATTTCAGTCTGTGAAGTTTCAGATGTTGAATCATGTTGTTTGTCCGAATCAGATACAATAGTATCCACATCAATTGCATCATTTTGATAAGAATTATCCATTGTAACTTTCAGGTCATATGGACAAGCTAGCATCACAGATTCTGACAATGCCCTCCAGTTGCCCCTCCTATGTGCACGCTTAATAGGAGACATGCTAAGCACCAATGTGGATGTCGCATCAAGCCACTCTGCAGTCAAACCTTCAACTTCATCATAATATATGCGTTTCTCAACCTGATCAAGAAACAAACAAGAACCGTGAAAAATTGAATGAAGCATTTGTAACAGAAAAGCACGATATGTAAAATAAGCTAAATTATTCAGAATATGCTAATTCTAAGTCTGCCCCTGAGGGGCAAACCACACGTTATTTTATTTTTGCAAACGAAAACGGAAACTACCATGCATCTAATCAGAATAAATGTTCCTACAACTAATGAACTCTTCAAGGATACAAACATATGCTTCTTTGTATGCCAATAGTGAAATGAAAATAAAAAAACGATATGATGGTATAAAAATGAATAAATTACAAAATGATAGTATTTACCGAATTTACACAAAACAATAAACTCTAAAAATTGTAATTATTGACTACTAGGAAAAATATTATCTATGAGACAACAGTAAATATTAGTGTGCAACAGTATACACATTTCCTATTCCAAAAATATTCATATCAAAAAAACAATTATTGAACAGCCACTGACATCTCTACACTATTTGCAAATCCAAACTACACAGTCAGAAGTTACTTACAGCTAGCTTTTGAATATAAATTGACATGAACTTTGGGCCTAGTCCTAATACTCTTGCTTCTGAAAATATGACCTGCAAAATAGATGAGCTTATTTTAAGCAAAGAAATGCTGTAAACATAACAAAAGCTACTTCATTCACCAAGAACGAATTAGTATATCAAATAGTTGCAGATCACGATAGAAGATAACCATAATATACATCTTAGAGATACTCAGCTATACAAAAATTATATTCATAATTGAGTGGACAGTGGGATTGGACCCCTCGGATTAGTCGGTCCTTGGGCCGGATACCGAGGTTTAAAAAAAATCCATAATTGACATTAGATGGTTGAGCAGATTCTGTGCATAGAAAATCAAAATCGAAGTATGACATCAAATCCAGACCGAACACAAATTTTAAGCATGTTCACATTTTACTAGAACAAAAATAAAGGTAAAATTTGCAGAAACTTCAAAAAGATTAATCATGTATCAGAGGAAAAAGGCAAACACAGCAAGAATGTGTTTAAAGATTACAAAATCATTAAATTAAAATCAATAATATAAAACCACTGTTTTCAAATGTAATCAATTACACCAATTATAAAAGTAATTTTTACCAAAAACTAAATAATATAAAAGCATCATGAAAGAAGGACGCAGATTAAAATGATCATCAAAGTTGTACCTTCTGCTGCTTCAGGAGAAACCACATGTAAAGTCTCTCACAGGAATCCTCAACAATTCTACTAGCTAGCTTTCTGTCATTGCAATGAGCAGCAATATCTGCAAGTATTTCAGCACTTGGAACCCTATGCTTCAAAGCTGCAGCCATTAAAGCCTCCCTACATTCAACAGATTCTGCAGCATTTTTATCAAAGTTGATGCCTGTGAAACATCTTTTTTTCACTCCCACTTTGTTTCCAACCTGCTTCAAATATATTTCCTCAGCTTCTATTGTAGCTAGTAGTGTCCGATGAACAACAATATCTGCATATCGACGTAAAGGTGATGTAAAATGAGTGTATAAAGGGACAGCCAGTGCATAATGACCCCATTCATGTTCATTATCCTTTAAATCACCACTACAGAAGTAAGACGCCGACTGCATTGGTTTTCCAGCATAGGAAATAAGTATATCATAAAGCACAGGGTCATCCTTGAGCTTTTCCTTCATCTGCTCTAAGGACCAATGGATATGACCAGATGAAGAAGTGTCCAGGTTTAAACCATGCTTATGACAAAAAGTTGTAAACTCTCTCAGCTTCCGCATATTTGGTTCAGGATGTCTCCTCAATAGTGCAACATCAGGATAAGCTCTACACATAATTTCAGCCGCTGTTGTATTGGCCAAAAGCATATACTCCTCAATAAGAAAGTTTGATTCTTTCTGTTCAGAAAATTTACTATTATAAGGGATGCCATTCTCATCAAACAGGATAACAATTTTGGGGTTATCAAGCCGTAGAGCCCCTCCAGCAAATCTCTTGTGTTTCAAAACATTTGAAATTTCATAGAGACTCTTCAGAGAAGTAATAACATCAGGCCAACCAAAACGGCCATGTAATTTAGGATAGCCATCTTCATGAAAGCTTAAACTCTCAAAATTAAAAGCTCCATCAATGATGTCCTGTGCAAGTTCATATGAAAGCTTACAACAAGATTGAATAACAGTACGACCAATCCAACGGTCTACAACATCCCCAGCAGCATTTACATCCAGAAGCATGGAAAATGCTAGTCGATCCACTCCAGGATTAAGTGACCCAATATTTTCTGAGATTAATGCAGGCAACATTGGTAACTTCTTTTGCAACAGATAAACACTTGTTGACCTAAACTGGGCTTCAATATCTAAAGCTGTGTCCGGTAGAACAAAGTATGATGCATCAGCAATATGGATGCCTACTCTATAATTTCCATTAGGCAGCTTCTCAATTGACAGTGCATCATCCAAATCTGTTGCAGTTGAAGGATCAATAGAAAATATGCACAAATTTCTAAGGTCAGTTCGACTTTGCAATTCCTTCAATGGTAACTCCCAAGGACCATGCGGCAGGCAGGACAGAGCTTCAGCTGAAAATTCAGACAAACAGATTGCATTCTTAAACAAAATAGCATCTAGGTTCGGCTGAATTTCACTACCTCGCCCAAAGCTGTGCAAGATATGGCCCTCAGGAAAAGGACTTCCTTCAAACCAATCAACAATTTGTGCAGCTACCAGATCCTTCTCAATTGCAGCATCACCGCTTTTCAGCCTTCTCTTATCGCTCTTTGGTAAATCTCTAACAAGAAGCATTATGTTAGGAAACTTTGGATCAATTGGTGTCAGTTGGACATATTCATGCTCAGACACTGAATTCTTATTCTTCCTTGGATCTTCCTGGGAAAAAACCCATTGCTTCACATTAAGATGACCAACTACACACTCTCGACGTGGAGACCTCTCAATAACAGCAACCACCCTGCCAGTTGGTCTTTTGGAAGGGAAAGAATTAACCAACAAACAGATCTTCTCCACTGCATTCATAACTTCACTCTGTCCACCAATCTTTATGGAAGCAGGTGAATCACAGTGAGGTCCATCATTGTTATCACGGCCGGTTAGTCCAATTAAACTTAAATGGTTAGGTGAACCCTGTGTAGTATTATTCTCATAAATGCATCTTTTTTCAGGAAATGGATAACTTCTATAAGGGGAGGAGTTGTCAAAAGATTCTTCCTTGTTTTGACCAAGATTGCTTCTGTAATTAGAATACTTGTGATCAGCATCTACCTTTTCTATTCCTTCACAATTGTTATCTCCCGCTGTATTGTCTTCCACGATAAGGTTACAACCTTCTAGTGCTGCAGTATTGTTGTTAGCCACATTTGGTCCTTTCATTTTTGTCCACAATGGCAAAGGATCAATCATAATTGCAACAATATCGCCTTCCACCTACACAGAACATTCAACGTACATCCTTCAGCTATATACAAGCCACAACGGTACATTTCAGTTATGCAGTATCAGCTATGGAAGAAGCACTGCAGCCCCATCTAAAATCCATGCCAATGAGAAATTGAAAAACTTTCATTGAAATAAAGAGAAAAATAAACAGCAAAGTCATTGTACACTACTTCTGAAAAAATTAATTATTGCGGTAGATCTCAAGAAAATAATTCCAAACCATACAAAGAAAAAAAAATATACATCGCATAAACAAGAGATGAACACAACCAGGAATATGGTACAATAATTAAATCTGAACAATTCTGACCCTAAAACAAACAAAAAAAAACTGACACAAGCAAAAATCCAGAGACTAAGATAACCAGGCAAGTGGTAGGTTGATAACTACAGTTTTACGGTCATAAATGCATAAAATTCATCAACCTTACATAACAAATGGACATGAAACTAACATGCAAATGCACTTGACAGAGGCCAGATATTTTTTTTTAATGATTAGTATGATACGTGATAACTTGAAAACAAAAAACGCAGTTCCACTGCTAAAATTAAACATCAAAAGTAGAAGACTATGTCCAGACTTACAGCTCTATTCTGGGCTGGAGCCCCAACAATGAGAATATCTGTTGATACTCCATCAATGCTGCAGTAGGCCTACATGTACATATAGATAAAAAAAATTAATCGCCATAGTAATACATTTATGAACTGCGTCTTAAATTTACGTATCACCACCAACAGAAACCCAAAAACAAAAATAACTATCAGATAGATGTCAGAAACCTCGGTTCTGTTGTGAGCATTGACACGAAAGATAGCTTTGAAAGCATCACCCCTCTGCAAATCAAAAGAAATTAACCAAACGTCAAGCTAGAATAGTCGAAAATTCACCTTGTTCGTACATGTGCATTCGCATGTGTATGCAAAATTAGAACATTGCTAACCTCCAATGCCTTCTCAACCGCTTCAACGGACCAATGTGGACTAAAAAAATTTCTTTGGCTAGAAAGACCAAATTTACTGTAACGAGCAGAGTCTTTCTTTTCGTTAGTTCCTGAAGACTCGAAGCAACCAACGGGCTCAGGCGAATTTTGTAAAACCATTGTTCTTAAATGTAATAGCATTTTCTGCATATCAGCAGGTGCCACCGGACCATTATATGGAATAAGAGGTATCGAAATAGGGTCGTCTCTTGGTGCCAGTGAATTGCTAACAGATCCAGATTGTTGAACAGGTGTTCCATTTTTCCCTGAGCATTCCGGAGACGCGACAATAGCTTCATTTACTTCAGATGCTTAACCAGCAAGAAAACAAAACAATGAGGATCAGTGAAGAGAAAAATTGAACAACAACGTTCTCAACATTCATTGCATAAATAGAAAAAAGATCAATATTTTTCCGCTGTTTCATAAATCTTTCTTTACTTTCATCTTTAAACAGATTCACATGAATAAATTAACAGACACAGACACCTAACACGACATGACACATCAAAACCAGTAATAATTTGAGAATATTAATTATTCTTTATAATAGTAACACGTGTCAGACACCAGAAACGCCTTTGATCAGAGTGTACGTGTGTCGGACACAGTTCAGTTGTGTATCCGACACATGGACTAATACCTGATGAAGGAAGATTTTGCTTGTTACGACGATTGGATCGGCGCTTCTTCTTCTTGTCTTTTTCAACATCAACAAACCTTTCACCACCAACCATAGATCCTTCAACCGTAGTTGCTTTCATAATTCTCAGAAAGAACAAGAAATTAAGAAACGTAAAAACTAGGTTAGAAAGAAAGAAAAAAAAAAACTGGTATCTTCCGATTTATATAAAAAAAACGTAATTCGGAAGAACCATGTAACGAAAGATAGAAAAGAAAAGTGTGAAACAAAATTTGTATTTGTATTAATATATGTAAGAAAAATAAAAATAAAAATAAAAAGAAGAGAGAAAGAGAAAGAAAGGGTTTAAGAATAAAGAGAGTGGAAGAAATCGAGGGAGGTGGGTATGGTATGATGAGGTTGAAAATGACGTTATGATTTTGGTCGGCGAGGGGGACAATGGGCGCCGACTATGCTTTTATTTCTTTCTCTTTCCTTTTTTCTTTGTAAAATCTTTTCCACTTCTTTCTTTTTTTTTTGTGTCTTTCCCACTTCCTACTCCACTTCGACCTCACACCTTTTTTCTCTTTTTCAGTGCTTTCCTATTATTTAATTGTTTATTTCTTTCAAGAATATTCCTTTCTTCATTTTATTTTAGTAAAAAAATATTGAAATTCAATATTACCTCCCTTTCAAAATGAATATTGTTTAAGGTTTTTATACATGTAGAGAAATATTATTTTACAAAATTATTCTAATTAATCATTGGTTTTTTTTCATTAAAGAAAAAATAATACTTTAGAAGTAGTGTATATAGTATTTTTTTTTAAGAGACTAAAATGAATTATATTACAACGTCAAAAGGGCCTCCCTCTCCTCTAACATTTGCCAACACCACTTTCCAATATTAAACTCTCTAATTCTCCTTACCCCCAAACCACCAACCTTCTTACTGGTGCAGACTGAAGTCCAGTCCACCCATGATATTTTCATGTGGTCAACC
>Ga0228710_1001701_pt1 | contig 33605 bp, 21 predicted proteins | sample MedpolnodulmetaG_FD_177995 | JGI IMG/M metagenome (GOLD analysis project Ga0228710, IMG submission 177995) | Root nodule microbial communities from Medicago polymorpha collected in Santa Monica, California, United States - pink nodules | ecosystem: Host-associated > Plants > Roots > Nodule... | reverse complement strand
AATATAATATTTTATATATATATATATATATATATATATATATATATATATATATATATATATATGAGCTTATGTAATTTCTAAATTTAAAGATAAATTAGGCTTATTAAAAAAAAAGATAAGTTAGGCTTGTTTCCAACCAAAAAATGAAGGTTGAACTTTACTATAAGGTTGACTGGTTGACATTCAAGGGTATCTATACTACCATGTATGTGTATATATGTATGGATGGGAACCCATCTAATTACCATTTCGTCGGTGCCCCTATAAGTTTGTTACCAACCAACTCACACTATTAATAATTTCCTCTAACTCTTTGTCTTACCCTTACCAATGTCGACGATGACAATTCTGTCCCCGTTTCATGTTCTTTCAAATCGATGCTAAAATCACATAATTGTCCTTCACTTTGTTGCATTTGCACAAGGGCGTGTAAATGCGTAAGTGAATATGAAATACGCCGAACCAAGAATGAGTGAGGCTAAAAATAAGAACAAATAGTCACTTTTAATAACTAGCCATAATAATTCTTTAATATTATGAAATTACAAAGTAGTTCTTTTTTAGAGAAATTACAAAGTAGTTATTATTGATTATGCAGTTTGTTAATCAAAATAATTACCGATATTAAATGTTTTCTTTAACATCTTGTCTGGCCGTCCCTTGACATGTGCATCTAGTTCAATGGAGCTATGCCTCCAATTTATGGGGGTCTCATATATTTGATGATTGTTTAATAGACTTCTTGGATTGCTCGCAAGCCCCACAATCGATCCGGTAACTTTTATCACACAATAAAGAGAAAGAAGAGAAAACTACTAAGGACACAACTTTACTTGCAGCCTAAGCTACCATAGCCTTAGTTTACTAATTAGCTACTTGTTAGCATTTGTTACCTTAATGTGTACTCTCATTCTTGTATGTGTGTGTGTGTGTGTGTGTGTGTGTGTGTGTGTATCAGTTGTAACACTTCATTCATCAATAAGAAATCATTTCTATTTCCTTGTTTCCTAATATGGTATCACACGCCTTTTTTTCCCTCGCCAAGAAAGTTAGTTACGATCCTCTAATTGTTTTCTGTTGCACCTTCTCCTTCATTCTTCTTGGTTTTTCATTGAAATTGCAGATTTTGCATTCATTTCTTGTCTCGTTTTTTATTCTCTGTTCTTTGATTCAATTGAATTCATCTTCAATTGATCCTTGATTCTTCATTTTCACGCTATTTTACGTGAATTTCTTCGTTTCTTGTTCATTAATCTTCATCTTCATCATGCCTCCAAGAGCAGTTCCTGCACACCTTCAACTAAGATATTGATTATGTGCTTTTGTTCATCCTAATGAATGATCAAATTCTCTAACCGTTTCTCCTAAGCTCAATGGTTCTAAATACCTTGCTTGGAATCGTTCTATGCAATGCGCATCGGGACGAAGAACAAGCTAGGGTTCATCAATGGAACCATTCATGTTCATGATCTTCAAGATTTGAATCGTAATGCATGGGATCGCTACAATCATTTGGTGCAGTTCTAGATTATCAATTATGTTTATGATTCTATAGCACAAACAATTGTTTTCTATGAATATACGTTTGAAGTTTGGCAAGATCTTCATGAACGTTTTAACAAGATTGATCGTATTCGCATTGCTTCGTTGCGTTCTTCAATCAATAACATTTTAACATCTTTTACTATAAAAATATCTTATAGATAAGTTCTTATCATAATAAGCACTTTTCTATAAGCTGCAAATAAGCTGATTATCCAAACAGGTCCTAAGTAACATTAACACACAAATTTCCCTCATTTTATTATTTCCAACATAAAAAAGCTGAAAAATAGAGCAAATAAGTAAATGGGTGTTCATAAAAATGATAGGAAGATGATATAAATGAAAACATGAAAATAATGGAATTGAACAAAATGAAGAAAAAAGAGAGAAGAAGAAACCTCTTATCGGAGGAACCACCCTACTGGTTGAGGAAGGATCAGAAAAGAGGAGTGTTCACGTCGTAAATTATCTTTCTTGTTTTCGTAAATATGAAACCCTAGTTCTTGCTCTGCGTTTCATAGTTTCTGAAACCTTTGAGAATTTATGATATGCGAAATCAATGGGTCGGGTCTGAGTTGATTCAACTTGCTTGCAAAGCCCATATTGATTCAGCTTGATATACAAAAATCAATTTAAAAAAAAAAACTAAACTAACCCATAAAAAAACATTTACATCTTATCTTATCTTACTTAATTATCTTATCTTACTTCTTACTTGATTAAAATCCTAAATAGTCTCATTATCAATATGTTTTCCCAAGCGCGCCAAAAGCTTATTTGTGTTATCCTAACTTGAATTAATGCACGTGTTAATTCAATTTGCATAGAGAGGTGCACATAATTATTGTATATAAAAAAAAGCGTGTGTGTCTTGCTATTATAGTTGGTTTACACAGTTAACGACGTGTCTTGCATTTAATGTTAGGCATGCATGAAGAAAACACTAATGAATGCACAATGGTGCAATCCAACTATTTAAGGATATTAGCAAGGCATTACCAAGCACAACAACATTTCTCTTGCTGATCTTACCAGTCAAACACAGTCGAGTTCTAGCGTGAGCAAGCAATATAGGTCTCTTACGGTGAAACTGACTTTAAGTACCATATATAGTGGGTCCAGCCGGTTTTTATCATTTTTAATAAATATTTAATAGTTTATTTAATATGTTTTTTCTATTTCTGTATTTTCCAAAAATACTAAACAAACAAAATATAAAAAGGCATACAATAAATCTGAAAGAGAAACTGAAAACACACATTTGCAAAGGAGAGGGATCTGAGGTAAAAGGAACAAGTTGATACCCAGTCGAAGATAACAATCAACATTAAAGTACTAATCTTTTTACTTATTTGGCATCTTAATTATGTTATAAAACTTAATTTTTATTTTATGTTATTAATCTATTCTGAATTCCTTAAAAACAAAATTGATTATTGTTTAGAAATCGATTATTGTAGAATTTGATAAAAACTACAATCGATCTCCCCATATTCATCATCATTAAAACCTTTGAAGATGAATGGGTTTTATAATGTGTTTTGAAATTACGCATGTTAGTCATTTTAGGTCATTCTTTGATAAGGAACATCATAGGCATGAGTCAAACATTCTCACAAATAAAAGATCATTTATGACATTAATACAGTCACGTATTCATAATACATGTTTATATTTTCATTAAATTCATTCTTAGATCACAAAATAGTTTATTTATAAAAACTCATGACTTTGTTCATAATTCAAATTATATATTTGTTAACAGTTCAAGAAGATCATAATAGTTACATTTATTTTAGCTCATAGTTTACGTACTTATATATCTACAACATGCTTTAATTTTTTACTCCATTACATTATTCTAATACATATTTAAGAATGACATATTTGACATATTCAAGTAACAATAACTTTAAAACATATACACAATTAAATTTCCAAACATTCAATTCAATCTCAAACATTAACACACAAATTTCAACGTCTTAATGATTCAATATTAATTTAAGGGTTAATAGGCTTTACCCCCTACCATATAGGCGAAATATGGTTTACCCCCTGTAAAAAAAGTTTGGACACTACAAGAATTTTGATTATTATTGGCGGAATTAATCCCTCAGTAATGTACCAAATCCCTTAGTAATACACATTACTGGCGGATTTATGATAAAAAAGATCCCTCAGTGATATATAAATGTAATTGTTGATCAACATTAGAACACATTAGGAACAACCAAAATCTTACAAATTAGCATTATCAACACATTAGAATCAACATATTAGGACCAACATTATAAATACTCCCAGGTGCTAATGACATATCAGTCATATCGATCAACCAAAATCTTCACATTAGGATCACTAATGTCTTGAAGTGTATAAGCGAAGTCCGAAAGATTAGGATCAACAGCCGGATCTACATGTTGTTGTCCATTAGGCCGTTGAGTCTGTGGCATCGGAACGAAGGAAGAATGATGGATTGTTATTTTAGATCCTCTTTTATGTGACCGTGGTGGCTCTTCTTCGTCCATCTATATATAGCAAACGCAAAGACAAACACAACAATATATGAGATTGTATGTTATATCTCAAACAAACAAACAAAACCTTCAAATGGATACATAAGAGGTTGATATATCTCAATATATGTATTTCCATAAGCACCAATCAAAGATAAAATAAATTCAATATAAATATTAACCTAAAAAAATTGTAATAGAACTTATATGAACAAAACAGAACTTCAGTCCAAACAAGACTTCTTATGAGGATTCCTTATGATCCTTTTATTTAAGTGGTATATAACTTCCTTGTTCTTGATGTCACAAACAAAACTTAATTATGTGTTGTTAATCAAACTTTATGTTTCAGTAGAACATGTTGTAGTATGTAGTTCTGTTAAATATTCAGGTGTGTTGTTTTAATCTCTAAATCACCATAGCAAATTTGATCATGATTGTAGGCATCTTCTTCATAGAGATTGGGTGGTTAGTTTGCGACACACTTTGCATGAGAGTAACAATGGAGCTGACTTCCTAGCTAAAAGAGTGCATTAAGTAATAATAGTCTGGTTATTTTACATGAAGTCCCTCCTGTATGACCATTGTCGTCTTAGCAAATGTCATGGACGTTGAGTATATTCGACCCTAGATTGAGTCTCTTTCTTGTTTATCCCCCTCATGTAATAAAAAAATCAACCTCATTACGTTTATTTAATTTTGATCAATTATAATTTTGTTTCTTATAATTGTGACTGGAGTATTTATAACAGTGAATTGTTAACAAGTGCCTCTGGGCACTATTTAAAGACCTTAAATGATTTTTTTTTTAGAGAAATGTTAGCAACACACATTTTAACACACTCTCTTTGATTGATTAAAACTCACATGAGACCCACCAAATTTATATGGAACCCACATGATTTGGTGAGACCCATGTGAATTTTAACCAATCAAAGAGAGTATGTTGGAGAGTGTGTGTTAGAATGAGTGTTGTTAGCATTTCTCATTTTTTTTTATGATAATTACTTAATTTAAAATGTTAAAAAGTTCTCCAAATACACTTGTTAGCAAGACCCTTTAGAATAAGGTATAAACAAGAAGCTCTAGGGGCAATACGGTAAAGCCAAATTGTCCCTAATGTTGTAACCAACCTCATTAGTATCTGTTGGCTCTTTAAAGGGCAGCATTGACATTGAACCCACATAATAAAAGTCTCAACTAGTCACTACGTTCACATTTTCTCACTCTACATAACTTTCTCTCTCTCTCTCTCTCTCAACAACCATCAATATTCAATAATACCACCCTTCCATTCCACCACCCTTCTTTTTCTTATTTTCTTCTATATACAATACAAGTATATTAATAACACACAATACAAGAGGAGGGAGAAAGAAAAATAAAATAAAAAACAAAACAAAAGCAAAAACAGAAACAAAAGGTGGTAGATGCATGAGCCACAACACACACATTATCTCATACAACTACACTCACCACCTTGTCTTCCCTCAATATTCCTATAAACCCCTTCTTTCTTTTCCTTAAGATTTTCTCACTTGGATTCTCTCTTCTCTTTCTGTTGTCACCTTATCCTTTTTCAGGTACCCTTTTACCAACAACAATGGCTTGTTGACTTGTTCTTTCTATTTCCGTACGTTTTTTTGTCTCTTTTTTTTTATTTCCTTTCTTTCATTTAGTTTCCTTTTTGTGTGTTGTTGTGTCCGGTGTCCGTGTTCGAGTCTGTGCTTCATAGGATGACACTGATGAGTTTTATGGTCATATGTTAGAATCAGAATGTTTTAGTTGACTGATGCTAAAGTCTTGGTCTTTCTATAGTTTCCTTTAATGGGTGTTTTTTGAATTTTGTTGTGAATGTGTGTGTGTATTTTGGTTTGTGATTTGTGTGGTCAAAATGGGTTTGTCTTCTTTGTTACCACCCTTTTCCAAGAAAGGTGGTAGGTTGATGGAGTTGACTTAACCAAAAGTAGAAAGACTTTGGTTATGTTTGTGATTTTGTTTTCAAGTTGTGTTTCCATTCAATGTTTTGAGTATTTAGGGTGTTTCATTAAGCAAAACTAGGATACCAACTTTGTTTTACTCAAAAGATTTGTTTTGTCTTCTTTGGAAATTAGTTTCAGTTTTAAAAGGGTTTGAATGATGCTTTTTGCTATGATAAAATTGGATTAATGATTTGAATAATGAATGATGTTTACAAAGGTCTATTTCTAGGTAAGAGTGATTGAAATTGTGTCATGTTCAAGTTTTTTCTGCATTTGTATCTGTACTTGTTTATGGATGATTTTGACCAAGGTGGTTTTAAGCATCAAGTACATGACAACTTTGTTAGCACTTCACAAGTCAAAGCAGGAAAAACGTTAAATCTTTTATGTGTGATTTAGTTCTTGATTTCTAATTGATGTTTTCATTGTTTAGTGTCAACTTTTGATGATTTTCTACCTATTTCTGGTCCTATAACTAGGAAAAGACCATTGCTTTTTGTAGTATAACTTGTCATGTGTGTATGTCACCCTAAAGATACATTTTGCTTTTACTAATTGTGGTGTGTTTGGATGAACAACTTATCATACAAGTGCATATTTATTAACTAATTTTCTAATCCAAGAGAGAATGTAGTTCAACTGTTTTTCATATAAGTTGAAAGCTATTTTCACAAGTTATCTTTGGGAGTTTATGGATATGTTATAACTCATAAGTTGTTTTCATAAGTTTTCATGAACACGCACAAATGTTTTTACCATAAGATAAGCCTAAATAAGTTGTAAATATGCTCTTTCAAATGCACGTTTGGTTGCATATTGTTTTCTTTTGGAATTTACAGCATTGTTTGGTTTTACAATATCGAACTGATTATGAAACTTTTTCTTCCCCTATAGGTCTAAATAATCATTCACCTGCTTTAAAGGAAAAAACCGGTATGGTAGAAAATTAATTACCATGCTTTGGTGATTCGGTAGAAAGACTGAAACTAATAATGGTAAGCTTAAGAAGGCGCAGGCTCTTGGGACTATGCTCAGGTACACGTTGGTAAACCTATTCATCATGCTTTTGAATCTAATACTCGACTGAGTTAATTTTCCAATCGTATTTTTGCCTTTGCAGGAAGCAGTTCCTTTGTCAATCCTCTTCCTCTATACTGTGAGAATCTAACCGGTTCTGAAAATTTGTCTTGGCATGCTAAATCCAAGAGTGAACGGCCTATGCTTTCAGACGATGCAAGCATCCCAGACAGTGTAAGAATAAGATCACTACTAGTAAATAATTGTATATATTTTTTTTTTTGAAGTTTTTCTTTCACACATTTCAATCCTATTGATAAATCTGTTTAAAGCTTCTTTTATTTGACTTTCCATTTCAATGAGGACTTTTATTTTATTTATTTTTCATTGGACTGTGTTAAGAGTCTCACATTTGATGACATATGGTCTGAAAAATGAGTTTAGAACCGGGAGGCATCCCTTACCTTTCAAGTTGGTTTTGTAAGGATTAGTAGCAATCCAAGATCCGTCGGACCACCCACTATCGGACCACTCAAGATACGCTTTAGATATCCATTCATAGACACAAGGGCGTGCTAATAGTCCCTCACTTGATGAGATATGACCTGAAAACGAGTTTATACGTTGGATGCATCGCTGACCTTAGAAGTCGATGCTGTAGGGTTGAGTTAGGCATAACCGAAATTCTAAGACATTGCTTCCGATTCAATTGAAATATCAGGTTAGGAAGAAACTCTAACATACGTTAAACCATTCCTTTGAAAATGTTCAATATTAGAAAATTCAGCAAATTAGAGTTACTACATTCAATTACAAGACTAACAGCTTTCTGAACATAAACATTCATCTGTAGATCTTTTACTATCTCCTCTTCAGAATGAATATGCTCAATAGCGTCATGGTTGGATAATTCTTCTTTTCTCATTTCCTCTAGTTGTTTGGATAAACATGATGATACTCAGTAATGATCATCGGAATTTATTGACCACTTTAGCTCGCTTTGGCATTCTAATAGGAAAAGGAAAGATGAAAAATATTTTGAAGAGGAAGTTTAAAAGTGGTCATCATGCATATTTTGCTTCTTGTCTTCTCTGGCTCAATACATTACCAATTTTCTACTGATTTATTTTTCATCCGGTTCAACCATGGTTGAACCGATTAAACCAATTGAACCATGACCGGAAGGTCTCACTAGTTCAATTTTCAGTATTGGTTTTAGAACATTGGTCTGTAGTCAGCATAATCAATTCTCCTTGTGACTGACGAAGCAATACCAGAAGAGCTATATTTTATCATCCATCTTTTAAAACTAGAATGAAAGCATCCTCATTGCTTTGATTTACAACAACCACCACAATGAAGCCTTTTCACATCAGGTGGGATTGATATATTGATCGTTTACTACTAGAATCAAAATCGACTCTAGATTGATGAATTAGCAATTTTTGACCAGATGTGATTCAGAATCAGAATAAATGTTTACAAGGTTGATAAATGCATGAAGCTAGGCCCTTGGTGTTGATCTATTGTTTATTTATTTAATTATATCTTAGACAGACAAGAACTTACTGAATTTGTAATGTTTTCCAGAATACTGTTGTGCAAGAAGAACCAGGTTCATCAAATATTTCTGGTTCAAGCTCATCCAAAGAGCTGCTTATTCAACCAACCCTTGGTTAGTTGTTTACTATGTTTTTCCTCATTTGCAGTGTTATGTCTGGCTTAGTTTTTAATGAATAAGCTAATCCAAATAAATAGTTTTTGATTTAGGATCTGTTTGGAACTATTAGTAATTGGAAATATATTCTCGTGTTTTAAACTTGTTATAAATTTGCTTTAGAATAAGTTAGATCGATTCAGTAAAGAGGGGAAAACTGTAGTTTCATTGAATACAGATAATGTTCATACTTGAGAAAGAATCACACTATTTTCCCTTAATGTATGAATGTTTTTTCCTTTTGATACAGTTTGTCCACTTTATATTCTAATTAGATATCTTCCAACTGTTGCGGAGCCTAACTTCGTTGATATCATTGGTAGAAATGTTTAAATTTTTCATATTTCATAGGAAATGTCTGACTAAGCTTATTTAAGTATATTTTACTGCTCATCAACAGTTTCTTTGTTGATCATCTTTCCATCAAATTCTCTGTTAGTTTTTTTAATTTACGACTTTAATTTCCTATAACCTACTTTACATTGCATTTAGCAGGACCTGCTGTCAAACGTAGGAAGCGACATAGGAGAAAGAATTTACATAGTCAAGAAATCAGCATGAGAGGTGTATACTTCAAAAATATGAAGTGGCAAGCAGCAATAAAAGTTGACAAGAAACAGATTCACCTCGGTACTGTTGGATCACAAGAAGAAGCTGCTCACTTATATGACAGGTACTACCTTGAGTTCTTTAATGTTATTACCAACAGCTTCCCTTTTGATAATCACGGTGAGAATATGCATTCCTTTCAATGTCAAGTTACCTACTTCTGTCCCTGACGATTGAACTCAGTGGTATGAGTTGGGACACTGAAGTTGTACTAAGACGAAGGTTCACAGTTCGATCTCTCCTGCTAACAAATTTTTACTTCCCCTCAAATTAACCACTAAAATTTTCCTACGGACTGTCGAAATCTGTTAATGCTTACAAAATAAAATATCTTGTTGGTGTTTGAATTTCTCAAAGAAATGTGTTCTTCCGTTACAAAACCATGACGGTTGGCATTGTAATGCTCAAGGTCTCTTTTAATTTGCTATATTATGTTAACCATGATCTACTTAGTATGAAAAACATCTCTTTTTCTCTAGGGCTGCTTTCATGTGCGGGAGAGAGCCCAATTTCGATCTTCCAGAAGAAGAGAAGCAGGAACTGCGCAAATTCAAATGGGATGATTTCTTGGCGATGACTCGACAAGCAATCACACGTAAAAGTAATCTTTCTCTTTGAACTACGCCACATGCTTTCTTAGATAGAGTTTAATAACTATACACCGACAATAAAACACTCGCGTCGCAAATATAATCAAATACATGTGTATGGTTATTAAATTCCTGCAGATATTACTTGTTTTAACTAAACATTAATTCTTTTGTGCATAAAATGTAGAGCTCAAGAGAATGATTAGCCCAGAACTGCCAAATAGTTTTGATTGGGAAAGCAAGCAAGGAGTGAGTGGTTTCTCTCCTTATGAAGATGCAGATCAGGAAACATCAATGTCTTGAAATTTATGATTCAGGAACCACCTCTAGTTGGTGTAATCCAATACTATATGCTAGATCCATTAATTATATTGTAGAAAATGCAGCATTATGACATACCTTGATAGCATTAATAATCTTTGAAGACATGTAAATTATTACACATTAACACATTAAAGAGTACATCTCAAGTTGGACATTGTCAACTTTCAGGTGCTGAGATCCTTAATAATTAAATTCAACAAACTAGTGCAACATTTATTTTCTTCTGTGCAATGGAAATAAAAATGCTTCTGTTCATTGCCACATTAAAGAGATACATATAAGTGTTTCTTTTGCAGTTAGATTGCAATTTTTTCATCCTGCACATAGGGTCTATGTTTAGTATTAAATAATGATTACCTCTTGACATTTATTTTTGTATGATTCAATAAGTAATTGATAAATATATTTTAGTGTCACTGTGAACTTTAATTGACAGTTTAACATTTGACTATGTGTTCTCCCCTTATTTTTCATTGGGTTTTGGCTCATTTTATCCACAAATTATTATTACATAACATAAAACTAATCAAATTTTAAATATTAAGTTGATATTTTTTTTTGGGTCAAGTAGTCTAGTGGTTGAATCTCACATATTTTAAATGTGAAGAAGTGGGGAGTCAGAGTTTGAACTCTGACCCCTATATAATATTGTTCTTACAACTACCAACTGAGTTGTGCTTAAATGACTAGTAAGTTGACGTGAGAGTTTTATTTTTATTTTACTTTATTCCTTATTGTATCATATGGTTTTTACTGTATAGATATATTACCATTTATTATATATTTCTATTAAACAATATAATATAATTCAATTTTAATCAATTTTATAAACTCTCTAGCTTTCAATATTGAGTTTCTTTTATAATTACTAATTAAGACTATAAATTTAAATTCTGGTGTATTTAAATTAGTATACACGTATTAGTATACACATATGAAATTTATCTTAATTCATGTAATTTATTTCATAAGGGAAATGTTATAAGGGGCATTGGTTAAGTGATTAAAAAAGGAAATATTTTTAAAAAAATTATGTATTCTACTTTTCCAAAGTCAAAAAAGTGTTATTTTTAATATAAAATTTGATCTTTTTTTTCTACTTTTAGGTTACCGGTGCCCCCAGGACACCGGCAGGACACCGGTTAACAAGACCCTTATTTTAATCATAACTGTTTCATAATAATTTTAATACTTTTATGTCAAAAGTCAATATTTTTCTTTTGACTGCATGTCAATAGTCAATGAAATGTCGATTTCAAGAGCTGCACTTTTTATTATAACAGCCACTATCAATTAACCAATGCGTTAAAGTTGGCATTTGTCACACCAATAAAGTCATAATTTTACGCATTGATTAATGAATATAGCTAAGGAGTGTTAATTTTTTTAATTAAGATTGAAAAAATTTAATACTTTAATTTTCGATGTATTGAATACACGCGTTTATTCATTGAATACACAAATTTAGTACACCTTCGTCCTAAAATGTAAGAAAATTTTTTATTTTCTTTGTCCCAAATTATAAGTAGAAAAGACAAACTTTTATCCTATTTAATCTTCTTTTTTTTAAAAAAAAAAAAATCATCTTTTCCAAGAAAAACTTTTACTTATTCTCGTAAAATTAAATGCAAATTATATTCAATTTTCCACGAAACTTATTCAAAAGAAAATACAACAAATTATACTCCAAATTCTTATGTTTTAATTTTCTTAATATCTGTGATTTGATTTTCGTTGCTTACAATTTAAAACGGATAGAGTATTATCTGAAGTGATTGAAGAGTTCCTTTAGGGTACTTAATTATTGATGGTTAGAGTCAATTATAAAATTTACGTGTACAAGATGATATTTTGTTGAGCTCACACTTCTAATTGATCAAGAGGACTTCTCTTCGATCTTCTACAATTTCTAGCTAAACTTAACACCATAGTCCCTACCATAAATACTAACAACACATTTTTTTAACAATCTCTCTTTTATTGATTAAAATTTACATGGATTCCATCAAATTTATATATGATCCACATTATTTGATGGAATCTACATAAATTTTAATTAATAAAAGAGCATGTTAAAAAAATACGTGTTAGAGAGTGTGTCCGTTGTTAGCAATCATAATTGACATTTTTCTAAGATATTTCTTTGCAAATGAGTGAAAATCATTTTGCTTACTTTGAGTTGATAATATATGAATATACGGAAATGAATTTCTACCTAATAATAACAGTGGGCAGGTGTCTTGTCACGACAACAAAATATGAATGGTGTTTTTTACTATATAATGCACTTTTACTATGAATGGAAAATGAAAAATGTCCTCTTCTTCCACTTTCCATTTCCTTTCCTTGGCCAGAAGCTGGAGATTAATACATGTCATACCAAAGTTTTTTATGTATCACATAGTTGGTGGTGGTTACTTCTGACTTACAACAGGCTTCACAGTTTGACTAGGTTGGTTGGAAACAAAATATGCAATAGGACAAAGATGATAAATGACCTACATAACTAAGTGGTTAGAGTATTGCTTTCATACTCATTGGTTCAGATCCAATAATAGGTAAGATATAGGTAGAACTTATTGTGTGCACGAGCTTTGTGGCTTGGATGCAATTGCCCCATTGGTGATGCATATAACACTTCAATGCTTTGTCCTTTTGCAACTAATAAAGAAAGTTCCTGTTTCAATGGGGTCTACTACTTTGTTAACCATGTTGGTGTCAAAGATTGTAGAAGCAACATTCCATAATGTAGAGGACTTTTATTTTTCTAGCTAGTTATTGTATTTTTTATTTATTGAAAAACACTACAAAGTCACGATTATAGTAAAATAAAATTGCATAAATAACATATATCGATCCTCTATGAATGTTTTTTTTAACCTAAAGTCTTCTCTATCTTGAATTGCTACATCATCTATTCTTGCTAGTTTTTTTAATCAAAAAAAAGCATAGATTGACTCGCTCAATGAAATATCCTACCCTATAATTTTGTATTAAATACTTACTTTGCATCTTCAATTCTTAATTATAATTAGGGTTAAATAAGTTTTTCGTCCCTATAAATATAGCGAATTTTGATTTTCGTCCCTAGAAAATTAAACTGAATGTTTTCATCCTCATAAAAAAGTTTATTTTATTTTTTGTCCTTAAAGTCCAATTTATGTTCATGTAAATATCAAGATTATAACACTTTTATGTTCAAATTGTATCTATATTATGTTCGTTTATTATGTTCAACCTTTGTATATTCTTATTGTGTTCAAAAAATTCAAAAACATGTCAAAATTATATTCATTAGGGACCAAAAACAAAATAAAATTTTTTGTGAGGATGAAAACATTCAGTTTAAATTTTTAGGGACTAAAATCAAAATTCACAATATTTATAGGGACGAAGAACTTATTTAACCCTTATAATTATCATTACAATTGAATGAATACTTGGCACATTTAGCGGTATCATTATTTATAGTTAATATCTTTCCTTATATTTTCTATTGATTAATTATACAGCTCTAAGACTAAAAATAACTTGTTGCACTATAGATGCAAAGCAAATAGACCATTTTTTCATTATGAATCAAACTCAGTATTTTAATGTTTACGACCTTGTGCATATACCCGGTGTTAAAATCCAAACAAACTGATACGAAGAATCGGGACTTCGAAACAAATTATGAAATAGTAACAATTTAGAGGAACTCATAATTCATAACCCCTAAACAGGAGAAAAAGAAAAGCTAACCATAAATCTTCTCCTGTTATTATTTCTCTCATAAAATCCCCATTCGAACATAGTCTACTGATTTGCCCAATGATAAGAGTCATTCCATAAAAGAAATACAGTAACATTCAAAAGCATAGAATATAAGGACCTACATTCTGGCAATTACAAACATGTAGGGCAAGGAAAAAACTCTCAACCCAAGATTCCTTTTATTGTAATTTATGGAATAGTTTGCATCTAAAAATTTCAGTATCTAAGAATCACATTAAATCCAAGAAATTGGAGTGAATCAACTTAACTGGACAAAACTACTATGTTGATAACTAACTATTTTTTGCATTCATAAAATACAAAAAGAAACCCCTGCAGAATTAAATTCCTTACCACTTAAACCATCAAACATCAATAACATTGGTTGAATTTGATACAATTTTTTTTTTACCAACATTTCTTTTATGTGATTTTTGACAAGCAATTTAATTCAACCTAATGTGCCATTGATTTCATCATTTAGCCAATTTTGTAATGTTTCGGCTAATTTATCACCAGTTAACTACTTCCAATTGTACGGATTGAACAGGTTACTCATAAAACAAGTTATGGACTCCCCATCACAGCAATTGATTCAATCAGGTTTTTAGCCTATCAATAACACATTATCGTTTCTTATGCTCTCAGAAATCTTACCAATTGCCCAAAATGGATGTATTTTCTCCGAACATTTGCAAAAAGTAACTAAGTCTTTACCTAACGAAAAAAGAAAGCAAGGTGCAAATTTATACAGATCTGATGTTTGACCGCCAGATACCACAATTCTGTAAAATTCACAGACTACCGAAGTTATCATTACTTTTAGAAGATAGCACCAAGTTCACGAGAGAAGTGAGACAAGAGAAACAAACTCCAGGGTGACACGGCCCTTGGACCTTGTGTTGATGACAAAATGTTCCGGGTATTTCCTTAGTAGCATAAGTAAGCCATACCAAGGCTTCCCTTTGGATTCTGGACAAGACCATTCCTCTGATGTGAGATACCTCCTTACTCTACCGTGGTGCCAAACACCGCTATACTTATCCAGCAACTAACAAAAATCAAAGCAACATTCATAGATTAAACAAAGGACAAAACTTAAGTACAATACTACAAAAACATGAGAAGAATACTGATTTTCACTCTCTCATGCATCAACAATAATAGTTGCAAAAAGTGGTTAATAAGAAGTCTGAAGGGCAGTTATCAGGTTTGGAAGAAACTTATGTGCAGAACATTAAAAACAATACATATAAGCCTGTACCTAAGTTGCCAAATGTATTTGAGATGCATCATAATGATTTTAAACTATACATCATATGGTAATTTGAGCTATTCCACAGTCTACCTTCTTCACAGAGCAACAAGTAGTAGATATTTTAAGTTTCAATATTTACTATACTACAGAAATCACTCCCTCCACTATTTTTAACATTTCCACTTTTCATCTGTTTTAATGTTATCAAGGCACGTTGTATGCTTATAAAGGAATAGATAAAATGACACCGTTCATTTCATGCATAGTTCTCACCAATGTGGGCGGGTTGTATAAATTGTAGAAGCATAAATGAAAAAGCATCATATCATACTAGCAGATGAACAATAGTTACGAATGCTTCAATGTGACACAAAAACAAACTCAGAAAAATAACCCATTCTTGCATGAAAATTGTGATATGAAGAAATAAGGTTGTCATGTTATGAGCTATGACGAATCAGTACAGGTAACCCAATCCTAGGACTCTTAATTACATAATCAGATGACTGGTTATGACTATGAAAAACAACATTTCTATATGCTAAGGGAATGAGACTTTAAGGCTCTGTTTGGATAACTGAAAACTAACGGAACGGAACGGAACGAAATGGAGCGGAACGGAATGAAATAAAGATTCCATTCCATTGTTTGGATACTTTACGATGGAATGTAACTAATTTTTCATTCCATTGTTTGGATACTTTACGATGGAATGTAACTAATTTTTTATTCCAATTTTACCCTTTATTTTAAAAAATCATAAGTTGAATTCTTAACTCAATTCTATCAAAGAGAATCAGTTTATTTTACAATTTCACAATTTAACAAAGTATACTATGCATTCAGACCTATATATTGTGACGTTGTATATCCTGCATTCAGACCTGTACTATCCAGTATGCGCTCCATGCCAAGAAGCAATTTACAAAGAAAATTGCAGGGCCTTTTTTTCATACAATTATACAACTCTAGCACATGAAGCAATCTACAAAGCCTCAATAGTCTAATAATACATTCAGACCTCCCATTACAATTTACTCCCAACACTAAAAGGATTGCAAATGATAAAAAGCCACACATGATTAAATAGCCGGGCCAAATTAGATAAAAACTTGAATGAAAACCTCTATAAAATTGAGCTGGATTGAAGCATTATAAAATTGAGACAAATTGAGCTAGAAGAGACGAACAGTGAAGAGAAGATGAGAGAAGATTGTAATAAAAAGGGGTGAAGGGGAAGAAAAAAAAAAAAAGAGGGAATGGTGTGCGGGAGAAAAAATTGGGAATGAATCAAATGCCGCCATAATGTTCTATCATATATCACATCCCTATCCAACTCATTAATCTCTAGATCCTTCTAAATAGTTTCTCTAATAGTTTTTCTAGGTCTTTCTCCGCCTCTAGTGATTTGACTACACTCCATCTGATCTACTCTTCTTACTACAAATCTACAGGTCTTCTCTCTACATGCTAAAACCACCTAAGCCAAGTTTCTACCATCTTTTCTACAATAAGTGCTGCCCCAACTCTCTCTAATATTGTCATTTCTAACTCTGACATGTCTAGTATTACCACATATCCAACATAACATCCTCATCTCCACTATGCTTAATTTACTCGTGTTGGTTCTTTACTGCCCAACACTCTGTCCCATACAACATTGCCGGTCTTACAACTGTACGAGAAAAATTTCCTTTCTGCTACTCATTCACGTTTATAAAATCACAAAAGGAAATGTTGTAACATGTAGTAACTTAAACAAATAAAGATCATAACTAACCACAGCATGAAGTTTCTCCATAGGCATCCACTCTCCAGGACCACAAAGGTCGGAGAGGACATTAGCTACGGATGATACTACGTCCTTCTCTTCCAGTTGTTGAAGCTGAAGATTATCAGCATCACGATCTACACGGGATCTTCCTTCTGCCTTCTTATCTGCAGGTAAGAAACCATGACAATCAAGGTTGTTAAACTTAAAGCCAGGATCCAACCTAGGACTGGAGAAAGAAACATGTAGATAGTTTGATCGTAATACAGATTGAAAGGTCATAAAATGCAAACTTGAATATGTATATAAAAATAACATCTAAAGCACACTTAAATTTAATCACCTGTCAAAATGCATAAGAAATTCTCGTGTCAAAAGTCACAAGTCACAACTTAAGCTAAAGTTACAATTTAACAGATTATAATGTAAAGGCTTAAGTTCATGAAAACCCATTAAATTTAAATAAGAAGAAAATAACCTAATTATAGATATATACATAGAATTAAAAGTCAAGAACATAATAAATGAAGGTCATCAAAGAAGAGCGCAAAACAGGAAAAAAAATAGTGGGCAACTCGTGAACTAAGGAAAAAGAGAACTCTAACAAGCTTGAAGTCTGGTATAAAAAAGGCTTCCATGTCTTTATAATTCAATTTTGGATACTACATACCATTTTCAGTATAGGTTCTTTATTTTATGTTCATCATAGCATTCAACAGGATTAAAAATCATATGAGTAAATCCCTATTCAAAAAAAGCCAATCATGACAGAAGCCTCAATCACTATTTAAGTTTCAAAATGGCGCAGTAATTTTGCAATCTATTTTTACCTACACGTGGATAGAGTATGAGATTGGTCTCTCCACAAGGATCAAACAACAGTCTCCCCGCATGTCCTTCAAGTTCATGCCGTTACATTATAGTATAATTAAAAATTCAACATTTTTTCTAATTTTATCATAGTTTAACTTAAGCTAAAACTTTACTGCATTAACCTATCACAGAGAGAAACGTATGAAGTTTCATTAATGACCTAGAGGTCTCCCAAGTCTTCCTCTACCTCTAATTATTGGACCATCCTCCACTTTATTCGAGCTTTGCAAGTAATTTTCCACACATGTCAAACTACTAGAGGCATGAATTTATCATCTTTTCCACAATAGGTGCTATGACTTTCCCTCTCAAATGATTTCATTCCTAATCTTATCCAGTCTTATATGTCCATTCATCCATTGTAGCACAATATTCAATCTTGAATAACAATGCATATCTTATAGCTGGGTGGTAAAAATTTCTCTTAAGCATCAATCGTACCTTTCTATCACAAATAACACCAAAAGTGCCTTTCAATGTCATCCACCCTACCTGAAACCTAAAGTTTACAAATATCTCCCTTTTTTCACAGTCATTTCGTATAATTGACCCAAGATACTTAGTCAATGTGATTTGCAACATGGTATGGTCTCCAAATCCAATTCTCACCTCTAAACCGATAATTATTGTACCTTTTGCTAAACTTACACTAAATATACTTCATCTTACTTCTTCTTAAATGCAAAGCATGTGCTACTAAAGCTTGTCTCCTCATCTCTACCTTTTCATTTACGTCTTCTCTCGACTATCCAATAGACAAATTCAAAAAATAAATTCAATGTAAATACATTTGATTTTATACGACAAAATATGTTAGCAATAATAAAATTGGAAAATTCATCACATGCAAGGAAACAATACTCAGGTGCACAACAAATAGTTTAAGAGTAAAAAACGGAGTGATTGCTAGGAGAAAAAGTGGATAGACAGAAAATGGAAATTTAATTTAACCAAATAAAGTCTACCAATCTGCTATTTTTCACTATAGCTGTAACACTCATAGATGCCACCTAGAATCAGGCAGGTGATGTAGACACTTAAAATGTGAGATTATCACCAGGTGTCAAAATTGGCATATTTAAATATTCAATGATTTTTTTGTTATAATGTGAGTTCAATCGAAAAAGGGGGAGAATTGGCGCAACGGTAAAGTTGTTGTCACGTGACTGAAAGGTCACGGGTTCAAGTCTTGGAAACAACCTCTTATGTAAAAAAAACAAGGCAAGGCTGTGTACAATACACCAAATGGTGGGACCCCTTCCCAGACCCTAGCTTTAGTGCACCGGGCTGCCCCTTTTTTAATGTGGGTTCAATCGATTCAACTGCTGAATCACATTATATTAATATGATGATAATGTATATAAAAATTCAGACTTACACATTCATTCTATCATATTCAACATTAGTAGTTATTTACTCTAAACTCAAATATCAGCAAAAGTAGGATTACAGGACTGCGGATTGCGGGAGGACCACTATTCTATTCCTTCAAATTATTCATTAAATATTTAATACCATATATACATACTAATAAGGGGAGCCTTGGCGCAACGGTAAAGTTGGTGTCACGTGACTGAAAGATCACGGGTTCAAGTCCTGGTAAAAGCCACTTGCGTAGAAAACAGGGTAAGGCTACGTACAATATACCAAATGGTGGGATCCCTTCCCGGACCCTGCACATGCGGCAGCTTAATTATGTTTTTTATTTTAATTTCACAATTTCCTTTTGGACAGTGGCAAATTGAAAGAGAAAGGGGGCAGGCCAAATGTTTGCCCATTATTGAGTTTTCAGTTTTCAGTTTTCAGTTTCACACTTGTTACTAACAGAAATAGTTGTTAGGCTTTAGGAAAATACATAGCCCATGGTTGGGTTTATTAAAGACTTGTTATGTGAAACCCAAGCCCTAAAACTGATGTCTTATTCCCTAAACCCTAAAATTGAAAGGTCCTCTTCTCCTAAAAGAGCAGCCTCTTCTCTCTTGCTGCTGCAAGATGTCATAGCAGAACTGTAGCAGCCCTGCATTTTTCTCTTCTTCTCATCATCTGAAGATGCTGGCCGGAAAATGCTTGATCATGGTCAGAATGTTGCCAAAGTATATTGTAGCATTTCTATAGCGGAACTCCAAGCCCGATATGCTTCTCATTTCGGGACACAATTGCGGCCACAACAGCCACACCACAGCGTTTGAGGACGACCATGCATTGTTCCGCGCCCCACCACAATCGCAACACTATATACCGCTATTGACAACATAGTAGTAGGTTATAATGGGAATAAAATCAATTCCTCATTTAATGTCATTACTCTAAAAATACCCTTCATTCAATCAAGTGGAATGTGAAGACCCTTTACAAATACAATATATACCATCAAGGGTAGATTATGGAAGTATTTTACTTTTGGATCCGGCTCCTTTAAAGTGAACAATTTCACTTTAGAAGGTTAAGTGTGTAATATCAACCGTTAATTAGCAAACCAAAAGTAGATATTGTAGATACATCATAACAAATCATGAGTTTGTTAAAATAACAACCCTTGATTTTCTCACTTTACACTTTACTCACTTTAGAGGATCCATATCCTTTACTTTTTGTATGAATTAAAGAAAATTAAACAAACATAACTAACATCCTCAATTTGTGTGTAGGTAGGTACTTTTGCTTATAATTTAGTTCGGAGAGAGTATCTTTTAAATGGAATATTATACATTAACATAACATGGCTTGAAGAAGAACCAAATAGTTTTTGAATTGTTTGGTCTATGTAATGAGAACTTTTATGCAATGTTGTTAAATAATGGCTAGAGCGCTATTATTGCATACCGAAATTCGAACAAATCGCTATTTGTACCGCAGTATCTGATTTAGAACAAAATATTGTGAAGTATATCGGCTATAGCAGTGTTGCGTGGCGGAATTTGAACAAACTGCTATTCCCCGTGATCCGCAATTGACAGCATTGATTTTAATTAAAGGTTAGCTTGGTTAAATTTCCACTCTACAAAAATTTATAGAAAGTTTAAGTGTGCCAATTTTGACACAGTGTTAACATATACATGCATGTACAACTAATATATTTGTGTGTGTGTGTATGTGATTCCAATATGATAGGCGTGGCCTGCCCTTGGATCACATTTCCTTGACAAACTTCTTTCCCATTGTTCCTCTCACGATGGGTATAGAAAAACAGAGATAGAAATTCCAAAACTATTATAACTTTCTTCTACTCTCTTCCTTCATGCCACAAAGGTTTTCCCTTTCTACGATTAGCATGAACACCCCCTTCTTTCTTACTCCATTTTTTTCCTTGTGTTCTTTCTTTGTCAATTAACCTATAAGAAGTTCTCTCTTTCCTTTATGGGCCGCCACTTCGCGCCACATGTCTCCAAATGTGCTTGGTCGAACCAACCCGGAAGGTTTTCCTCAACCACCTCTACTAGAATAATCGAACAGTTTCACAATTGGATAGCAGCAAACAAAGTCAATGCCTTCACCCCCAGATTCTGGCCATTTAGCGCCTGTGTCCGACTAGGCATGACCATAGGACGACCTCATTTGGTGTTGTGAAAAAAAGCCCTCAACCAATTTGTGGGAAGGATCACCTTCAGCTGCCATCCTTGTCTTCTTTCTGGTGAGATTGCAAGCCAACCGAGTGCTAACTCGGTGCAGGGAAGGGGGAAGGGTCGAGTACGGTTTCAACACGGGAGAAGGAAGATATTTTGTGTAGAAGGGTGTGCCATCATATTCATGGGACCATCTAATCCAACTGTAGTAAATCTAAGTGCTGCAAGTATGTGATAACTTTAATGATGGTAATTGGACGAAAATGACAATTGAAAAATGAGAGTTTTACAAAGTTTCTCTTATTTTGAAATAATGTCAAACATATCCTCACACTCCCCTTTTCCACTACTAAAGAACAACTAAGAGTGCAAAACACCAAAAAATAGAGGGAGGAAACTCAATGTGCATAAACAGAGGGAACCCAAAAACAGAGGAAATTACGGCAAGACCAAGTTCTCCCAGCACCCAAGTCAAAGCTCCAAGTCCAGACATGTAGTCGATAATCACAAAATCAAAGTCCAGATTACCAATCGCAGCACCTCATACTTGACAACAGCCCCGGGCGATGATTTATTCTGGGGTTAATTTACTCGCCCACTAGAACATCCAAAGGGTTAATTTTGGTGGGTTTTCCCGAGGTTTTGGCCTGGTTAGTGTTGGATTTGCCGCAGCATCTAGAATTGGTGTATTTATGACCCTACTAAATTTACGTTCTAACGTGCAATCCTACCTATCATAGTGCCAGCAAAACAAGTTCTGAGCTGGGTTCAAGATTGTTCAGACTTGCAGAATACAAAATTGCACATTCTTACAACCTATCTTCTCGAAGTGGCTTATAGGTACAACTATTTCGAACTATGGTGCCTGTTATAGACAAAAGTATGCTATGTTAATATCATTCAAGTCAAGCTTTGAAGTAAAGGTCTTTGGCCGCATTTTCTACATTTGACCGCAATTCTATTTCTCCGTGAAATCGAGTGTGACACAAACAATATTTAAAACCTTGATTGAAAATACAACAATATCCTCATATCACTGGAATTAAATGTACAAGTGATAGTATAAACTTTGAATATGACATGTATAAAAACTAAATATCCAACTAGAAGGCAACTTGAGCTAGTCATCTTAGGTCATCCTGCAATTAGGCTACAGGAGGTCATATTTATTTATCATCAGCTAATCCCGAGCACATCGGCAGTATAGGCCTAAGAGTACTAAAAAATGCCAGGCCTCTCAGTAATAGGTAACTATGATCTCTAGAAAAAATAATAAAGAATTATACTGAGTGTACATAAGACCTTGCTCTAGACAGTTCTATACTTTCATAAAAAACCTGGTTTTAGAGTCTAGACAATAGAGCCCTACGACATTGGTCGATCCATCATCACACAGACCCTTTGAAATCATGAATCGTGAGAATCACACTGACTCTTCATGATCATAACCCCTCCCCCTATGGAGAAGAATGCAATGTTCAATTATATATATCCTCCAAGAAATATCAAACCTCAATATAGAAGCCGCTACAAACAGTAACAAATACAGGCACAATCGGATACAATAACCATTTCATGATATAAGAACCGTGTAAGCTAACAAAACCAATCATCCTCCTCAAACAAAACACAACATTAAAAACGCTAACAAAGACAACATTCAAGCAAACCAAAAAACCCGAAACAGAAATTTAAAAACCCTAGTAGCCAACACTTTAAACTACAAGTTGAACATACAAAACCTCAACTACACACCCTCACTAGATAACAGGACACACAAACAAACACCCTGTTCGCAATGAAATTCAAAAACAACGAAATTGTAACATCATTCAGCAAATCGAATAACAACCAACATTCACAAATGAACACAAGCTGATAAACCAAAAACCACAATAACATATTCACCAACAACAACATTGCAAAGTCATCATATCATATCATAATTACTATAAAATCCCTTCAAATCCAATCAAGTACCTGGTGCGAAATTTATTCAAACACCGTCTAAATCACAAAACAATCACAGCAATATAAAATCAAATTCAAACTAAATTCTCAACAGAAACTAACCAATTGGTCCCGGCATTGAAGCCTTGCCTCCAGAACCACCATACCCATAACCATCATAACCCTCCCTTCTACTCACCTTCTTCCCACTACTCCCTCCACCAACATCAACATCATCATCCATCTCATACTCCTCCTCATAATACTCCCTCCTCCCTTTCTTCACCATCGCACCGGCACCAGCACCGGCACCGGCACCAGCACCACCAGTCCCAGCAGGCAGATGTCCATAACCATAATGTGGTACAGCAGCCGGAGGAGCAACAGCAGCAGGAGTAGCAACATTACGCCGAGCACCGGCACCACCAAGAATACTCCTCACAGGAAGCAAAAAGTAAAACTCCTTATCACCGATCTGAAGAAGATCCTGAGAATCAAGCTTCACAGGAGCATTACCAGGTAAATGAAGAACACCTTCAACTAAACAACCGTTTTTCCCCAAAACTTCGAGAGCGAAACGACGACGAGCAAAGTCGTAGAAGATACGAGCATGGTGACGGGAGATGTTCATTCCTCCGCCGAGACTTGATAGGTCGACATCGACGGTGGATTTCTTGGAGTTGCGGCCGAGGATTATGCTGTAGGTTTGCATGTAGTATTCAAAATCTTCGCCTTGGAGTTTTGCGAATCCGGCTTCCACGTCGCCGCCGGCGCCGGTGGTCGGTGTTCCCATCGTGAATTGCAGAGAAAGGGGTTTGTGAATGGGATGGGTTGTTTGTGTAATTGAATCACTGTTTCTTTGGTCACATTAAGAGTTCCCCAAATAATAAATAATTGTTTGGACCAACTTTTTTATTTTATTTTAAGGAAAACGCTTTTTATTGGAAATTGTGTAATCAAAACGGTGAAACTTCGGAAATGAACTTTTTATACACAAGATTTTGAGTGTTTGAATGCACTTATTAGCATAATCTTTAAATAGTACTTCCTCCGTTTCTAATTATAAACAAATTTTACTTTTTAGGTTCATTTAATTAATGATGTATGTGATTTACAATATGGACAACATACATCATTAATTGAATGAATCTAAAAAGTTAATTTTACTTATAATTACTAACGGAGGGAGTATGCTAGTATAATTATCTTACAAATGCATCCAATAACATTTTTTCATGTCAATTAATGAATAATCTCTCATTCTCACAATATTAGTTTTGTGCACGATTATAAAGGAAATAATTAATTGTGTTGATTTCAATTGTAATATTAGTAGAATTTATTAAAACACTCTTATTAATTGTAGTTAGTGGAGTAGTTAAATTGGATGAAATTTAATAAATAAGGTATAATAGTGGGAAAAAAATAATATATGCTGCATTGGTATTGTAAAGTGACAATTACTTTGAGAAAAAAAAAACATGTTAAAGAGACAATAATTGTGAGACGGAGTGAGTATGAAAATACATTAGTTCAATTGATGAGATAACATATAATTAGATGCAGATATAAAATAGTACAGTAACAATTCATACTAATTAACACCACTTGAATTCTTGAAATATTCAAACCATTACACACAGGGGCGATTGCTAGTATAGTCAAGGGGTAGCAATGGCTACCCCAAAAAAAATAATTAATGAGTAGTAGGTATGTTATTATATATTTGGCTACCCCAAGTTTAATTTTAGTTGAAATAATTTTGTTTGACTTTATAGTTACTTTTCAGAACTTTGAACTACTTGATCTCGTCTCATAGAAATTGAAGAATCTACCTTTAATAATATTATTTTTATTAAACAAAGAAAATATTACAATAGCAACAAATTTTAATCTGTTACTCTTAGTCCAAAACATATATCATATAGTCCCATCATTCATCCCATTAGTAATGTACCGGAAGACATCTCTTATAGGTCGTTAAGGCAAGGTTTTGAAGTTTGCGGTATTATGGAGGATATTTATTTGGCAAAAAAACGTAATGTAAACGGTGCGGTGTTTGGCTTTGTTCGTTATAGTAATGTGAAAGACGTGGATAAATTGCTAAAAGCCGTGAATAACATCTGGTTTGGTGATTGTAAGGTGGTAGCTAAGGTGTCCGTTTACGATCGTTTTGGTCATAAGCGGGGCGAGGCTAGGGAGCGGGGAGAGGGAGAAAAAATTAACGAGGGAGAAAAAACAAAGAATGAGGAAGGAATTAATGTTGAGGGAGAAAAAAGAAATGTGGCGGGGTTATCTGTTGAGAGAAAAATTATGAGGGTTGTCGGTGGTGGAGGTATTATTAAAGATCAGGGTGGTGGTGTTGTTCATGGTGCCAAATCAGTGGTGCCGGAAAGGATTGTGGAGGTGGAGAAGGAGAAGGAAGTAGGTGGAAGAGATATCGGACATGATGTGGTTTCTAATCATGTGTTTGTACCCAAGTATTCATCTTCTGCTAATGACTTGAGTTGGGCGACTAAAGGAGTAGTGGTGTTTGTTTTAAATGGAGAGGTTATACCCGTTCTACAACGGAGGATTTTTGATGCTGGTTTTGATAATTTAGTTCTTATACCGTTGGGTGCAGACAAGGTGTTCTTACGTTCTCTTGATGATTTGGATGTGACTAATCTTTTTTCGAAAGCGCCGGATTTTTTTGGCAATTTCTTTTCGAAACCTGTAAGGTGGAGTAAAGATTTGTTGGTTCGTGAAAGAGGCGCCTGGGTACGTATATATGGGGTGCCGCTTCATGCGTGGAATTATGACTTTTTTAAGTTGTGTGTAATGGATTGTGGCCGCCTGTTAAGAATTGACGACATAACATTGGAGCGAGATCGTTTCGATTATGCAAGAATTATTTTGTCTACTACTTCTTTGGAAATTATCAATACTCAGGCTCAAATTATGGTGGATGGGGTGTTATTCGATTTCCAGATTATTGAGGAATGGGGTTTTTCTTTGGGTGAGGATGCTTGTTTGCTTGATGAAGAACAAGACGTCGATGAGGTTTCATCAGAAATACCGGAAGTACATGTCGAAGATATTGCATGCGGTGATGTCGATGTTCTTGTGAATCAATTCTCGGAAAATTTGGAAGAGGATGCAGGACCTAAACAACGGCGGTACCCTTCTACTGTGGTTCTAGAGCCAATCTCTACGACTTTGGTAAATTCCCTACCTTCGGCTACAAACCGCAAGGTTTAGAGCCTTCGGTGTTGAGACCTTTTTTTGATGATAATAATGTTACAATTGAGGCGCAAGCTCAAGATGGTTTTAATCCCCCCAAAGAGGACGCTAACGCCGAGGTTGGGGCCAAGTCTAGTAATCTTGTTACTTTTGAAAGAAGAGTGGCGAAGAGAGCTTCCTCTTGCCCACCGACAAAGGCGTGCTCAAAAGCGTCAGGTCCGTGGAGTTTGGAATGGGCCGATAGACACAAGCGTGCTGCATCCGAAGTTAAATTGAATTCAACCTTGAAAGGCCCTGAAAAGTTAACATCAAAAAGGCCATCTCAGGTTCTGAAGAAGAAAGGTAGTGGATATCTGCGTCATTGCGCACAAAATTTAAAACGCATTGCAAGACTTTCTGACAAAGATCGACAAGCGGTTCTCCGGACTATGCAGAGGACTATGAAATAGCAAAGGAAGGTTTCTAATGTTTCTAAGGCCAAGGTAATGTCTCATGAATCTAATAGTGCATCTCTATCGTTTGTTAATAATGATTGGAAACATTGGCTAGCGTTACATGGTGATGAGAAGACGGTTAATAATGATGTTTGTGAATTAGCGCACACTGTTGGTCTCAAGTTTCAAGGAGATAAAAATAATATGTTTGATGTGTTGTCTGGAACGGGAAGGAAAAACAATGGGGAAGGTGGAAATGGGAAATAGGCCGGTTTATTGTGTAGGAGGGAGGAAGGGGTGTCGGTGGCGTTGTTAGGTAGTGATGAAGATAATTTCTTGGAATGTCAGGGGGTTAGGGAGTTTTGAGAAAAGAAGAGAGGTGTGTCACTTGGTGAGGGAGAAAAAGCCGTTTATCCTTTGTGTTCAGGAAACTAAGATGTCTGTGATTGACATGAATTTGTGTAAATCAATTTGGGGAGGTGGTCTTGTCGATTTTTCTTTCCAACTCTCCGTGGGGGGCTTCAGGCGGTATAGTTACGATGTGGGATACCAGAGAGGTAGAAGTGTGGTCCTCTATGTCTTTTGAGCATGTTTTGGCGATTTCTGGGTGTTTTGTAAAAACGGGTGTATTGTTTACTGTGTTCAATGTTTATGCTCCCTGTGATTCTGTTCGACAGCAGGTGTTGTGGAATAATTTATCAAGCCGTTTGCATATTTTATCCGATAACAACGTGTGTCTGTGTGGTGACTTTAACGTTGTCCGGTGTCTGGATGAGCGGCGCAATATGGGTGGCGTGGCTAGACAAGGTGGGAGCGCTACCTACAATAATTTTATTGAGAACAATTTTTTGGTGGATCTTCCGCTTAGGGGCCGCAACTTTACGTGGTTCCGAGGTGATGGGAATTCTATGAGTCGTATAGACAGGTTTCTGCTATCTGATAGATGGTGTTTGACTTGGCCTAATTGTTTTCAGATGGCCTTGGCTCGAGGGGTGTCAGATCATTGCTCGTTGGAGCTTTCAGTTGATGTTGAGAATTGGGGCCCTAGACCTTTACAGATGTTGAAATGTTGGGAGCTTCTTCCTGGTTATAAATCTTTTGTTTGTAATAAATGGCACTTGTTTCATGTGGATGGTTGGGGTGGTTTTGTGTTGAAAGAAAAATTTAAACTTATCAAATTGGCTTTAAAAGAGTGGCATCAAAATCACGCACAAAATTTACCAGCTAGAATTTTGGGTGTAAAGGATAAATTAGAAGTATTGGATTTGAAAGGGGAGGCCGAGGTTTTATGTGAAGATGAGATTGAAGAGTTGCATGGGTTGACGGAAGAGTTGTTTTCTTTGGTTCGTATTAATTCTAGTATTTGTTGGCAACAGTCAAGAACTCAATGGTTATGGGAAGGAGATGCAAACTCGAAGTTTTTCCATAGAGTTATGTCTAATAGGCGGCGTAGAAATTCAATACCTTTTTTTTCTTGTGAATAGCGTTTTGGTGGAGGGGGTTGACAACGTTCGCAATGCGGTATACAGTCATTTTTCAACACACTTGCAGAGGCGGCTCATGCAACGGCCTAGTATGGATTCTTTACCTTTCCTATCTCTATCCACCGGAGAGGGGGCGGCTTTGACCAGACCTTTTTCGATGGATGAGGTGAGGAGGGCGGTGTGGGATTGCGAGAACTATAAAAGTCCGGGTCCTGATGGGATTAACTTTGGTTTCATAAAGGAGTTTTGGGACATTATGAAGGAAGATGTTATGCGCTTTATAGTGAAGTTTCACCAAAACGGTAGGTTGGCCAGAGGAATTAACAGTACGTTTATAGCTTTAATCCCAAGGTTGATAATCCTCAATGCCTCCATGACTTTCGACCGATATCGTTGGTGGGTAGTTTGTACAAAATTTTGGCTAAGGTGCTTGCTAATAGACTCCGTGGTGTGATTGGTTCTGTTATATCGGATACACAGTCAGCTTTCATAAAAGGCCGTCAAATTCTTGATGGCATTCTGGTGGCTAATGAGATAGTTGATGAGGCACGCAGGTCCAAGAAGGAATTAATTCTGTTTAAGGTTGATTTTGAAAAGGCATATGACTCTATAGATTTCGAGTATTTAGAAGATGTGATGAAAAAGATGGGTTTTCCAACTCTTTGGCGTAAATGGATTAACGAGTGTATCAGAACGGCTACTGCTTCTGTCTTGGTAAACGGGTCTCCTACGGATGAGTTCTCCTTGAGGAGGGGGTTGAGGCAGGGCGATCCCCTATCGCCGTTCTTGTTTCTTTTGGCGGCGGAGGGCTTTCATGTGTTGATGGAATCTCTGAAGGTTAATGACCTGTTGGTGGGTTATAAGGTGGGTCGTAGCGACATGACAGTTGTTTCTCATTTACAGTTTGCCGACGACACTTTGATTCTGGGTGTCAAATCTTGGGCCAACATCCGTTCTATGAGAGCTATCCTTATTCTTTTTGAAGCTTTATCGGGCTTAAAAGTAAATTTTAAGGTGTTGGAGGTTAGGAGGATGATGATAGTATGTGGTTTAGGGTGCTGGCAGCGAGGTATGGTGTAGAGGAAGGTCGTTTGTTGGAAGGGGGGAGAGAGGCTTCCATGTGGTGGCGTGATATTGCCGCTATGCGTATGGAGGAGTGGTTTGAAAACCACGTGAGTCGGTTGATAGGGAATGGGGAGAAAACCGCCTTCTGGACCGATGTGTGGTGTGGTGATGAGGAGTTTAGGGTCAGGTTCAATAGACTTTATGAATTATCGTTGTTTAAGGGGGTGTTGGTGTCAAAAATGTGTCATTTAGGTTGGGGGATGGACGGTGAGGCGTGGAGGTGGAGGCGGAGGTTGTTCGTGTGGGAGGAGGGGCTGTTGGGGGATCTAATTTTATTGCTTCAGAATGTGAATTTGCAGGTTGATAATGCTGATAGATGGCGTTGGGCACTAGAATCGACGCATACTTTTTCTGTTCGAAGTGTCTACAAATATCTGACTCATCAACCTCCGTTAGTGTCTTCGGTGGATGCCTCCTCCCTATGGCATAAAGATGTGCCGCTGAAGGTGGTGCTCTTTGGGTGGCGCTTGCTCCGCGATAGATTACCCTCAAAAGACAACTTGTTCCGGCGTGGTGTTATTGATCAGGCTTCCAGGCAGTGTGTGTCTGGATGTGACTCTTTGGAAACATCAAATCATTTATTTTTGCATTGTAATTTGTTTAGTTCTGTTTGACAATTCATTTATCGGTGGCTAGGCTTGTCTATGGTTGCACCCTTTCAGGTGTCGGATCATTTTAATCCGTTTAGCTGTTGCGGTGGCACCTCAAAGGGCCATCTATCTATTCTCCAGGTTATTTTGTTTGCAGCAAATTGGGAAATATGGAAGGAAAGAAACAATAGGCTTTTTAATGTCAAAGAATGCTCGGTTTATCAGGTGGTTGACAAGATTAAGTCGCTTACCTTTATGTGGTTGAAGGCGAAGTATATTTCTCTTCCCATCAATTACCATGGGTGGTGGCTTAGTCCCTTTACCATATTAGGCATAGGCTAAGTGTTTCTTTTCTATTTATTTGTTAGCTCTGTACAAGCAATTTTTGTAAATATTGGCTTAACTCTGTTGTCCTTCCCTTAGTGCGTTTTTTGCTAAGGAAGGCTCCTTTTGTGGAGGTAATATAATTCATTTTAGCTTCTTCAAAAAAAAAATATTATATTAAAATTATAATATTATTAACTTATTAGTAAATATATTTGGACAAATTAAAGGAAACAAGGCTTTATTTACATTAAAAAGGACATTGCAAGTCACTTAAACTTATAGGTCGTTATGGATGAATTTGAGTCTTTGAAGGATTGTCGAGTTCGACTTTCATAAATAGCTACAATCAGTTTTAATTTCTTTCATTGTTAATTTTTACGTACAATCATTTGTTCCGTTGTTGCTTTTTTTGGTAAAATCCGTTGCTTTTGCATTTTTGGTATAATCCTTTTTTATTATTGCTTTAAGTGTATTTTATGAAGTACATTTTATATAAGTAATATTTATTGTGATTTTTTTTATTTATTGGTTAAATCCACAGTTGATGTTTTAAAAAAGAAGTTATATATGCCCACCTCAAAAAAATATTGTTAGCTTCGCCGCTGATTACACAACCTATAATTGTCCCTCTAATCTTAGACCCAAATTCTCACACAAAAATATGAAGAAAGTGTTTTCTTATGGTTTTTGAGAGATTGATAGTATAGAGAAAAGTGATGAATAAATTTAGTTGTTGGAAATAATGAGGGGAATTAATATTTATAGGTCGAGGGTTTAAGAACAAAAGAAAGTTGGTTTTTAAGGAAAATACACGGTCTGAATCGATTCAACGAAAGTCTGAATCGATTGAGGGACTAAAATGTGTTATGGGCATCATTTGAAGATTGAACCGATTAGATGATCATATATATGTGACGATTGAATCAATTCACATTGTTTCCTACATGTTTTGAGTCGATTCAAAAGTGCCTTAAAACTCTATATTTGAACTAATTCGATTCAAGTTGTCCTTTGTGACATTTGAATCAATTCACAAGTGTAAGAGTGCAAAATATAGTTAAAAAAACACACTAAGTTTCTACACTTTGTAAAATATGATTTCTACCTCAAAGTAGGTTCAAAACATGAGTTTAGAAAAAGTTTTATGCATGCAGAATAAGTTTATGCAAGGTGAGAATAAGTCCTAAACTTAGAGGGACGAAATGCAATCTAAAATTATCTTAGGAATATGAGACATCACTAAAAATCTAAGATAAAATGTTAGAGACTACAAACCTGGATACAGTAAAAAAAAAATCGAAAAATTGAAGAGCATTACCCAAAATGTTGTCACCTCACTACTGACATTCTATGACGATGAGATCCCATGAGGATTCACAAATTCAGCGATTCCACTGCTCCTGCAAGCCTACATAGGTAATTTTGATGTTCTCAGGGTCCTTGTCGACCAAGGAACCTCGTGCGACATCATGTACTCTATACTCGTTAAGCCACTCTAGCTAATTGAGGATAATCTTGTCTCATATGCGGGATCAAACCTACAAGGTTCCAATGGCTCATCCACAAACCATGGGGATATGTCAAGCTACTTGTGACCTTCAGAGAAGGATATTCTAGGAGAACTGTGAAAGTTCAGTTTCTGGTCATGGACTGCAAGTCCCTATACAACTGTATCATTGGGAGACCATATATGGTTGAACTAGTAGTTGTATTCTTAGTTGTGCACTTGAAGGTTAAGTATCACACCAAAGATGAGGTGGTAGGAACTTTGCATGGAGACATTGAGGTTGCGAGGAACTACTTCCTGATAACCAACAAAACCAAAGCAATGTCTTCATGCCTAAAACCCTTTTAAAGGGTATAGAAAAAGAAAAAAGCATTTGAGATCACCTCTGATGTTAACATAGTGGAGCTCGATTCTAGTTTATACAAAATGGACCCGAAAGAGCAACAAAAAAAAAAAGGTCCATTGAACAAATATATCTTGAGGCCTATTCCAGATGGTGACTTTGAGCTGGTTCCATTGGGAGAAGAACCTTCCAAGAACATGAAGATCGGGAAAGAACTCTGAGAGCTTGTTCGAGCATAGTTATGTGTGTCTAAAGGAAAATGTCGATATGTTCGCTTGGAGCACTAACGATATGCCCGAAATAGATACAAAAGGTACTTGTCACCAGTTGCCCGAAATAGATACAAAAGGTACTTGTCACCAGTTGACAATGAGTTCTAGTTCTAGCATTGTAGCTTAACATCGTAGGAAGCAACCTCCGGAGAAAGCAGAGGTTGCAGAAGGAGTTGTAAAATACCTCTTATAGATTTATGAGGCCAAGTACAGAACTTGGCTCTCCAAAGTTGTACTTCTCAAAAAAATTATGGAAAGTGGCATATGTGTGTTAACTATACTAATCTTGATAGAGTTTGCCCTAAAGATGCACATCCTCCTCCTAACATAGATAAACTAGGTGATAACTCTTCAGGTTTCAAACTATTATCATTTATGGAGCTTATCATGGGTACAAATCAAATGTCCATGGCCAAAATTGACAAAGAAAAAATAACCTTTATGCTGAATCAAGGAATTATCACTACAACGTAATGCCCTTCGGTCTTAAAAATGTAGGTGGAACTAATAAGTGTCAAATTACAATTTTTTTTCCATAGCACTTATCTACTTGTTTTACAAGTTAACTAACAAAGAAACCTCCAATTATATGTAAATATAAGTTATATTGCAAAACTACGCCAGAAAGTTATTACGTCCTAGTTCCCACACCTTTTTGTAGGTTTTGGACAAGATTACACTGATATGAAACACTGCAACTGTAACACCCTATTTCCCGACGATTGTTATTAAATAATAGGAATAAATTTAATAATTAGGATGTTACAAAACTTCACATGATATCACACAATGGCATATATTTTCCTTTTAAATAATAATTTCAA
>Ga0228710_1001700_pt1 | contig 33612 bp, 15 predicted proteins | sample MedpolnodulmetaG_FD_177995 | JGI IMG/M metagenome (GOLD analysis project Ga0228710, IMG submission 177995) | Root nodule microbial communities from Medicago polymorpha collected in Santa Monica, California, United States - pink nodules | ecosystem: Host-associated > Plants > Roots > Nodule... | reverse complement strand
AAAAAAAAAAAACTCTAATTATTCTTCTTTTGTATCAATCAATCAATCAGTCTCTTTCTGTTCATAATTTCTTCCTCTTCATCACTCTCTTCTTTTGTTTTGTTCTGAAAGATTTTCATCTTGAAAATCCTTTGTTTTGTGTGTAGAAAAAATGGAAGAACCAATTGTTGTTAACAAAGGTGAAGATCAAGGTCTTGATCTTCCTCCAGGTTTCAGATTCCACCCAACAGATGCTGAGATAATTGTTTGTTATCTCACTGAAAAGGTTAAAAATAGCAAATTCAGTGCAACTGCTATTGGTGAAGCTGATTTGAACAAGTGTGAACCTTGGGATTTACCAAGTAAGTTTTATTATTGTTATGAGTATGATTATGTTGATTTGATTATAAGTGTTTAATGAAATCTAATAATTATTAAATGATGTCATGAATAATTATTGATGTTTTTGTTAACCATGTGATGAAATGATTAAATGCAGAGAAAGCAAAGATGGGTGAGAAAGAATGGTACTTTTTTTGTCAGAAGGATAGAAAATATCCAACAGGTATGAGAACTAATAGAGCAACTGAATCTGGTTACTGGAAAGCTACAGGAAAAGACAAGGAGATTTATCACAAAGGAAAAGGAATCCAAAACCTTGTTGGTATGAAGAAGACTCTTGTGTTCTATAAAGGAAGAGCTCCAAAAGGAGAGAAGACTAATTGGGTTATGCATGAATTCAGATTGGAAGGCAAATTTGCAACTCATAATCTTCCTAACAAAGAAAAGGTACCGATCAATGAACTCAGATCCTTTACGGCTGTGTTACAGTGCATCAGACTTAGATGCACTGTAAAGCGGTCGTAGAGAATCCATATATAAAAAGCAGATTGATTTACCATTTTTTTTTTTATCATGACTTTGATGATTTATATAGATTGAATTCAATCATGGATCATTTTCTCATCAATCCATAATTTGCACCTTTACCACTTTTTAGAAAGTGACTACTTTTTTTGTGTGTTAGTTTGAGAGTTTCTTTCATATAGTTCCTTTTAATGATTATATGGTTTTTGTTATCAATTTTCAAGAAACTAAAGTTTTGTTTTTTTGTTTTTGTGTAGGATGAATGGGTTGTGTCAAGGGTTTTTCACAAGAACTCAGATGTTAAAAAACCTCAAATTTCATCTGGTCTTTTAAGAATAAACTCAATTGGTCATGATGATCTTCTTGATTATGCTTCACTTCCACCTCTCATGGATCCTTCTTACACAAATGATGAATTCAAGGGAATTACCAATCAACAAATTCCATCAACAAAATCACAATCAGATGGTTATTATCTTCCAAGCTTCTCCATCAACAATAATCAACATCAATTTGTCATCAAGCCAGAAGATAATTACCATAGAATCAACTATGATCATCATGAGATTAATCCAACCATGATGAACTACACTTCCATTTCCAACCAATCCAATCTCAACAACCCACTTGGAAACACACTCTCACAGCCTCAAATCCGAATCCAAAATCCAAACTTGAACTACTTTATGTATCAAAATAGGATGCAAAGTTCCATGCCAACAAATGTTTATGGCTCAGCTCAGAATAATGAATGCAAGGTGGAACAATTCTCTTCAAACCAATCACAAGATACAGGCCTCAGCAATGACACATCATCAGCTGTATCAAAACTAGACATGGAAAGGAATAGGGCATTGTATGATGATCTTGAAGGTCCTTCATCAGTTGCACCTCTCTCAGATTTGGATAGTTTTTGGGACTATTGAAGTTGAAGAATCTTGAAGAAGATGATGAGAGGAATTGAAGATATAGTTTGCGATCCATGGCTTTTTTTTATCTAGGGATCATAAGCATCATAGATATAGTAGTTGCATACCAAATTATATATGTTTTGTTTGTTTTTTATTTAAAAAAAAAATACTGATTTATTCATATATTTATATTATAAACATTATTAGGCATCATAGGAAAGTTCTTGGATATACATATAGTGTATAGATTTATGATGATATCCAAGACTTTTCAGTGTTAATTAGTTTATTATTATTATTATTCATAGATTTTATCGAGAGGACTTGAAAAATCATGTACATCTTCTATATTCTTTTGTTATATTGGTGGGTTTGTTTTATTCATTTCTTTGGATTTTGTTTTTTATTTTTGCTTTATTCCATCACTTCTGTGCAGATCAAAATTTTCTTCATGACAAATCTTCATGAACCCTTCAGTGTACTTATTATTCATGTGTTCTTGTTTGTATATATTCCAATGTCTGGCGAATATATTAATCTTTGTGACAACCCATCAAGAGTGGGAAGCATTAATTCTCAAGAAAATAGTGCATTATTTTTTTCCATTTTTCAACTTGGTATTTAAAGCTTGGTAACCTAGCTAGTGCCTCCCAGCATGGCACGGCTATGGCTTCCTTTGAGAATTTCAAGCACCCCACGATAGACAATATGCTTCTTTGGTGTAATTCGATTCTCCAATCTAGTGGAGGTAATCATTTTCGAAGCTTGTTTAAATTGGGATTCAAAATTTTGGTTTATCACGTTATAAGAGTCTAGTCGTGTCTAGCCGCTCTGTCAAATCCAATATATGGTATTGAAAGTATATACTAGTATTATGCTTATAACAATTATATTTATTTGTATATACCAATTTATTAACAACAAAAAACAATAGTTTGTATTAAGAATGCTATATATTAATTACATATATGTTAATTAGGAAAAACATTAGGCAAATTGGATTTCAATATCATTGAGGTCAAAGAATCTCAAGGCTCAAACAATGTACTTACATTTTACATATCAACCAATGAGATTCTCGCATAGACATTGGAATTCGAGCCCACATTCTTATTGTGTGCAAATCTCATATCCACTACTCCGACATTTGTTGCTAATATACATTTAGTGTTTAAAAAATTGTCCAAAGTTCAACCTATTGAACCACGAACCATCACCTAATTGTGATTGGTTTTGAATTATTCGATTGTAGTTCCATCCCGATTCGAGCAGTATAAAGCATAAATATGAATTAAAGTCACGCAAATTAAAGTGTGAATCAATTTTTTTTTCCATAGGTTCCATTTACTAGAGGTAATCATATTCGGGCATTGTCGGCACTAAATGTGGATATTTATCTGAGTCGGGATTCAAACTTTATTTTGTCGTGTTGTGAGAGTCTAATCCCTTCCTCATTGATAGTGTGAATCAATTTTTAAAATATTGTATTTGTATTCCTCTGTTGATCATGAAAGTTAATTAGATTAGATTGGATAATGTATAAAAGGTGGAGTACTAAATATAAAGATTGGAATATATGATTAAAGTTAATTAGATTAGATTGTGAGCAGGCACAGATTAGTCAAGTTGATGATGCATCATGCATGTGAACAATTCCCTGAATCTACGCAGAAGATGCCTGAGGTGAGGGCATTTTGCAGAATATTAAAGGACATAAACCAGAATCTCATAATAATAATAATTACACTTACACACTGTTTCTGTGACAACAATTACAGGTTTTTCTTCATTACTGCTTGAATCTTTTGTCCAAAGGAACCTCGTCATCTCTATTCACATGTACACTAACATATATGTCATTCGAGCTGTTAACGGCATCCTTTGCTTTCTCTTCTTAACCTTTTTTTTCCGACATTTGGGCAAAATATACACACGTTTCATGCATATACATCTATGTATATATACATGTGATTTGGGCGCATATACTATATATTTTGTATTATTTAAAATCAAAATTTTAAAAGTACATAATTTTGTAGAACTTATACACTTTTAAAAGTACATACAAAAAAAAATAAAGAAATTGTATTTTGACATCAAAATTTTAATTTTTCAAATTTAATTTCCCCTTACTATATTATATATCTTCCACAAGTTATGCCTCAATGTACTCTAATTATTTTTTCCATTTTGAATTTAAAAGAAAATAGGGTGGGCCAAATATGGACCTCTTAAAAATGGTTCTGAAGGTAGGTCTTCACCATTTTTGGTAAAAAAATTAATTCATAATCATAAAAATGGAAAAATAAAAGATTATTAAAATTTACTAAAAATATAAGGATCCAGTTCCACTATTGAACCGGTTCCATATTAGACAACCCCCCAAAAATATTACTAGTTTACACTAATTAAAAATAGGAATAAGTTTTATTTAATAGTTAATAAAAATATAATTATGTTTTCTCAAATATCATTATAATAGCTTGTTCCATAAAAATAAAAGAAAATGGAAAATTAAATCTAAAATGATTAAAGAGTTTAACATCTAGAATTACTGTACTAAATATGATAAAATTAGTTGATATTTGCTTAGATTAAACTAAATGGAGTATTTATTTATATTATGGTTATTCATTTTTTTAGGTAAGGTATAGTTATTCATGTCTTGTACTTCTTTTCTTTCAAAAAAATGTCTTGTACTTCTTTTTTCCATTTTGACCATTTTTGCTTGTGTTAGGCACATAAATTGATTGAGTGTATTTGCTCATTCACGGTGTTGTGAATGTGGTATGTTTGATCATGATCGTATGATTCATATGTCGAGATCCATTTTATCATGCATAATTTAAGTAATTCGGTTAATATCACAACTAAAGTTTCTTGCTTGCCTAATTGCATAATCTCATAGAGAATCCATGATCCTTAAGCATATAATTGAGTCCAATATGATGTAATCAAAGATTGAAATACACGTGAAAGTGAGAAGAACAAAAAAGGGATAAGAGAGATGGATTTAGAAGCAACAAAGTCTAGAAAGACTATATAGGTAAATGATGGGGTGAATAGCAAGCACGGTTGAGCAGGCAGGGGAATGGGATAAGGGCTAGGGGGAGGGAATCGGTTATTGGAAGAGAAGAAAGGTTTTTGCCATATTCATGTGATGTAAATTTAGGAGTTTTTGGACCTTTAATGTAATGATTAAACGAATAAATGTATGAAAGTTTGCATATTCATTTCCATTAAAAGCAAAGCTATCATTGAGGTTTCATGCTTGCCGGGGAATTTAACCGCACTTTTATGATTGTGACGACTTCTTTATAGCTTCTTCCATCTTACTACTTATACACTGTTGCTCGATCTTGGTATTTTTTGTTTATACTTTCATGGGTTGAAAAAGTAGCTAGTGCACAAATGCAAATAAAGTTTGAGAAAATAACTTTTGGGAACTACCAAGGAATAAAGCAATCATGAATACTCTTTTCCTCTTAAAAGAAGGGTTAAAAAAAGAAAATTTTAGTTGCTTGTTTTATTTATTTTTTATGGATATTTTAGTTGCTTGTTAATAGACATAAATTGCATTACTTGTTTATTAATTTAAAGAATGTTAACATCTAAAATAAACTCAAGAGTTAGCTGCTATCGGCAAACATTAGAAGATCCATGGGAGTTGATTAAATTTAGCTGAGAGATGAAGTAATCAAACAATCGGATGATGAGTAGAAGTATTAGGACCATTATGGTTAGAATGTTGGTCCCAATAGATGTATTATCAGTACAAAAAAAAAAATACAAAAACAATATGTAAATTATGGCAGGTTTTTCAAATTTGTAATTTTTAAAGGGAAAACAACAACAACAACAAAAAAAAAAGGGGGAAATAATAACAAGTGTTTTTATCTGATGTCAATCTAGACCGATGGCTTGAGAGACAAATGAGTGGCTCAATACAAAGGTTGCTCCACAAATGGCGTGGTGTATATGCAATTACTCTAACGATCAAGTTAGTGATGGGTTGTGAGTGTGAGATTTTAAGATTTAGAGAATGTGCGTCTGGACCTAAGTCATAAGTTAACTTAAATATAAGAGATAATTTAGTTTTTGGATAGAATCATAATTGGACAACTTTCTTTAGTCCTGCATGGGTCTCCCTCTTCAGTGTGTCTATGGCATGGTCAATAATGAGTTTCTCTTTTGACGATAACATGTTCTTTTGTTGGAATAGGTTTGACCTAGTTCGGAACGCGCCCCTAGAAACCATCTTATATAAAACAATAAAAATAAAAAATTTGTCTTCGAAGTAATATATTATGAAGGCTCGAGGAGACATACGAAAGAGATGTTTGAACTGTGTTAAGCACAATTTAACTTTCTAAAATTTTCGAAACCTTTCTTTATCTCGATGAGATTACCTTTTTTTATATGCAGATGGAATAGATTACCTCATTTTTTTTTCAAATCCCTAAATCATAAAATTTCATCTTCCTCCTCCTTCTTCTTTCTTTCCCCTTTCTTCTTCTTCCAATAGAAAGATCAAAATTGTACAATTTGCTCCTAAACATGATGGAGAATGGTATATGAGTTTATTCATATTTTATGAGGGACTAAAATGATATTTTATTTTTATTTTTAATGGAAACACAACAATAGTAACTTTTACTTTCAAACATAACCAATTAAACATCGTAAGAGTTTGGTGTGTAGTCGCTATGTGCTGGCGGTAGTAGTCATCAATCGTACCTACTGAATTGTTTCATCCTTCGCTCCATCACGCTTTTGTGGTGTGGGTGGACTGGATTTAGGTTTTGTTGGTCTTGTTCGTGTCTGTTGGATCATCTATGGTGTTGTTTGTTTGTGTTGTATCCAGTTGTTTGTTGTGTTGTGGTTGTGTGTTTCAGTTGTGTTCTGTCAAGGGACTAGGGTCGAGGCTGTTTAAGGTCTCCCACAACCCTTTGGTGGTTCACTGCTTTGCTTTTTGGTCTGTTCTGTTTGTGTTTGTTTTGTTATGTTTGTGTTTTAGGTGTTGTGTTCTATCTTGGGTCTAGAGTTGAGGTTGTTTAGATCTCCCTCAGCCTCTTGGTGTTTCTCTGTTCAACTGTCTTTCTGTTCTGTCTGTGTTTGTTTTGTTGTGTTTGTGTTTTAGGTCTTGTGTTCTGTCAAGGGTCAAGGGTCTATGGTCGAGGCTTTCTAGATCTCCCTCATCCTTTTGGTGGTTCACTTTCTTCTCAGGGTCGGTTTCTGTGTGTTTTGTTGGTGTTGTCGTTTTGTTCCTTCGGAGCCTTGCCGCTGGAAGCCTCCTGCTCTTGGATTATGATTTGATTGCTTGGTTGTTGTTGCTCGAAAGATCTAGGTGTGTAGATACTTCATGTTGATGAAGTAGTCGTTTGTTGCACCTTAAGCCTTCCTGATTACTCAGTTGTCGGCGGGTGCATGTCCTTCACGATAAATCCTCCTTCTTCGCAACTCCCGGATTGTTCGTCGTCGTAAGGATCATGGTGGTTTGTGGTTGTCTAGCCGGGGGTTGGGATGTGTGCCGGTCTATTCAGGTGGTGGTGATGCAGGTTGATTTGGTGGCTTGTTTTGATTTGTTTGTGTTCGAGCTGGTTCGCTTTGCGTTATTGTCCCGCCTTTTCTATGTCTTCGGATTTTGGCATCGGGTTATTGGTGGGTCTAGTTTTTGGAGAGGGTAAGGTATCTGCTCTGGTGGTTCGTGAGTTGAGGAGTGCCTTTTTTACTTATGTCGGGAGTCTTGTGGACCGATCGCTTTTGATTCGAGGTCGGGAGCAAGTTTGTGTCTCATGTCCTTTTAGGTTGTTGTGATGTCTCCTCCGATAGATCGGAACCTGAGTGGTGGTCGAAGTTGAATGTTTGAAGGAAAATCACTATCGAGTGCCTAATTGATCCTTGTTGGCGGTGTTGATTCTTTAAGGAGTTGTTGTTTGGGGATTCGATATTTTGAGGGTGCTGGTGGTTTTTCTGTGGGGGATTTTTGGTGTAATACTTAAGATTTAATTCCCTTATTTATATATAATATATTTTGTCATTCAAAAATAATAATAAATCAACACCGTCAAATATAAAACACATAACACTACCGAACACAATAATACATTTTTTTTTTTTGAAAGGCTAAACACAATAGTACATGTAACTAAAAAATAGAGTGTTACCAATAAATGTTAAACACAATGATCAAACAAAATTATTTTTTTTAGTGAATGATCAAACAAATATGACTTACAGATTCAAGTATTATGGTATGAATAAAATATAACAAATGAAACAAGTAGGAAATCTAGTACACCATACAACCAACAAAAACAATTAAAAACGAGGAGGGAGAAGATGAAAATTTTATTTAGGAATTTATTATAAAAAAAAGGGCAAAACTTATGGTTTTGATCCTTCAGTAGAAGAAGAAAAAATGGAAAGAAAGTATTACTCTTATCTTAAATATAAGAAAAAATAACAATAAAAAACTGATGTATCTTGTTAAAAATTTGTAACAAAATACAAGGACTAATACTTATGGTCAATCACATGAGAGGTGCAGCACCTCGTAGTTTTACCATTGTTCAACAACATCAAAAAAATAGTTGTGAAAAAAATGGAACGAATAATATGTCTTTGTTTGTGAGACTTAAAATTGCTTTTTTTTTTCTCTCATGAATTAACCTGGATTTAGTATTTTTTTTATAGGGACCAAAATAAAAAAATTCACCCATATATCAATGGAAATTCACTTTGGTTAGTCTTGTGATATTGACTTAAAATCTTAAAGTATGACGTTTTCAGATCTCAGATTTGATTCTTTCAATTTTGGTGGACTGGTTTGACTTTTAAAAAAAATAAAATGAAATGTTGATATATGATCCTTCCTCCCATCCTCGTCAATGAGTGTATAACCGGGGTGAAGATCCTCTCCATTTCCTAAATAAATGGAGATTGTCAACTACTATAGTTTTGAAGTAAATATGTGATATTAATGTTTTCAATTCTTGAAATATGTGCATTTATATCATATATTTACTTCAAAACTATAGTAATTGACAATCTCCATTTATTTAGGAAATGGAGAGGATCTTCACCCGTATAACCGGGTATCCGCTAAGTAATTGCAGTGTGTCGTTTTTCTTTACACGGTATGTAGAGATTACATCTCATATTATTTTGTTCACGAGGATACGAAATTAGTATGTTGTAATAATAATAATAATTAAAGTTGACTGATTTAGCTATAGGCGTTAATTTTTCATGAGTTCATGCACGGCAACCACTAGCATAATTAAATTGTATGATTGTCTTCATTATTGATTAACAATCAAATCACAAACCTAATACTTCATGTGTCTAACTATGTTGGACTAAATCTTAGACTAAACATGAGTATTAATTATTGGTTTGAGTTTAGACACCCCCAACACGACACCGAAACATCTACACTCGTTTTTTTAAAATGATATAATTAAATGTAATCGCGTGTGTTAGTATTATGTTAGTGTTAGACATTAATTTGTATTGAATATCAAACACGTTTTCGAATAAATGTATCGATGTGAAAGCTAGAAAAAAAATGTGGCATTATAGTTAAAATCATATATCATCACGTATATGAAAGCATGCTAATTTCCAACCAACTCATGGACTTTCTAGGTGACTGACAATCTATATAAAATTGATTGAATAACCTGAAGAAATTCCGTGTTGAACCATCATTTGGTAAAATAATCAACAAATAGAGTCCAATTCGTTTTGGTACAAGAAATTAATGACTTATAAACTGGTTTTTTAAGTATCTATTGTCTCGTGTTTTGCAGCAATGCATCTTCTAAAAGTTCTAGAACATTTATTCAACAAGGTCAGGGTGCAATGTCGTTAAATTCGGCTAACTTATTTGAAAATTGTTGTATACACATCTAATAGGGCTGAAAAACACCAGTAAATGACGACAATGTTTCCGCGGCAGTTAACTATCGAAGAGAATAGAATTGGCAGTAGTTAACTGTCGAAGTTTTCCTTGGTAGTTAACTGTCGCCGGTTTCATCGGCAGTTAACTGCCGATGCGTGTTTATCCAGGAACAGAAACACCAGAACACATATCAGTTGCAATTTTCTTCAAATTTCTCTCAAACTCTCACCAAAGGCATTTTCACGAATTGCAAGCCAATCAACCCCACATTATCACAAGTAACGTTGCATCAATCATTGTATTTATAATGTTAGTTTGTTTTGGTTTATTGTAAAAAAAATTAGAGCAGTTTGCATGTGGTTATGGTTGATTTTGAAATTGATAATTTGATAATTGTATGTGTAGTTTATGAATTGATAAATGAATGTAGTTGTTGCTATGCTATTTAAATGATGTTTAATGATAATGTGGTTTTGAATGGTGCCCAATGAAGATAATTTGAATATGTTTGATACTTTGCACACAAAGTGTTTGACAAAATGCCCCAATGAGAATTATATTGATTATTGAGTTAGTTTAGGTTATGGAAATGATGTTAATTGTAGTTTGATAAAGTGTAAATTGAATTAGGTTGAATGTGGTTTTGATTTTCACCGAGTGTGAATGTTTATGTTTAGTTTAGGTTATGTTTAGGTTGAATGTGTTTGATAATGCGTTTGATTATTTACGTTTGAATGTGAATGATAGTGTGTTTGATAATGTTTAGGTTGAATGTGAATGTTTGATAAAGTGGTTGAATGTGAAAATTTAGGTTATGTTTAGGTTTAATGTGTTTGATAAAGTGGTTGAATGTATAAGTTGAATGATGTTAATTTTTTAAATTTTTGTGTAGATATGTCTGATCAGCACCAGGGGCAGCCGATTGATCCATCTAAGATGATTGCTGGTAGGCGTGCGATGACACAAAGCCACCAGCAGGAGAGGCAAAGCGGGCACATCCCAAAGAGGGGAAGAGGTAAAGGTGGTCGGAGGGTGGATGGTGAAGGGGGTTCTCAGGCTACACAGTCTGAACAGTCACAGGTAGTTGACCCGACCCAGGTGGAGTACCTGAATTTTCAGGATGAGATACACCACGATGCCACTGATGGTGGGTATGACCATCAGCATATACCAGAGTAGCATATACCAGACCAAGATGACATTACAGCAGTCGTAGCCCCAGCGACGTTACCTTTGTAGCCTCCCTTTCCTAGAGGACTGGAAGATACATCTCTGCTGCACTCTTATGCCAACCATGTGGCATTGCCGCTAAGTGTTTTTGTTTAATTATTATATCAACTTTTTTATGTGTTTTTGTTTAATTATTTTCTTTATGTTTTCAATTGGTGCGCGAAATTTGATTTTAAAATGTCGCGCGTAATATAAATTGAAATTACACGTGCGTGCCAATTTAAATGTACTAATTTTGTTATGTGTTTTTTAAAGTTTTAAATGTGTTATGTCTTAAATTAAAAATACGTGCGCCAATTTAAATTTGTGATTTTTATTTTTGCATGTGTTATGTTTTATTTTCTTTAGCTAAATGTTTACATTGTTTAAGTTGTTTAAAATATATGTTTATTTTTTTTTTATTTCAGGTTCGTAAGGTGCGTATTGTAAAACCAATTAATCATGGGCTAAGATTTTGAGTCTCTGACGTCTAAACGATAATGCAAAATGGTCTGGGGGTCCGTTTAGGGATAACAGGCTACATGATTTGGTTTACTTGGGCTACGTCATTGTGCCTCATGCTTTGCTGATTATTTTATGCGAGAGGTGGCATACCGAGACCAGTAGTTTTGACATGGTCTTGGGGGAGATGACCGTTACTTTGGACGATGTCGCATGTCTTATCCATCTTCCGATTGAAGGACGGATGTTGAGCCATCTGAAGAAGATGTCTCGGGCTGAGGGAGTGGATTTGATGGTGAGACACTTAGGTGTGACGCAGGCAGTGGCAATGAAAAATTGCGGTGAAGAGTATAATGGTTATATTAGTTATAAGGTGTTGAGGGAATATTATTCAAGCTACCTTGATATCTGACGACCATGGAGAACGGCTACGCAGGGATGCGTAATTATTCTTGGGGAGGGATGACATTGGCATACCTATACCACTGTTTATATGAGGCCTCTTTGCCTGGAGACAGAGCTCTTGGGGGAAGGGTGACACTGCTCACTGTAAGAAATTTTCACATTTGAACCTTAACTTTTATTTTTTTTTGTTATGTTTTTCGTGCGTAATAACTTATAAATGTGATTTGTTTGGTTTGTGCAGGGATGGTTTTTGGCGCATTTTTCTGAGTTTTTCAGTGTTGATCAAAGTCCCAACTATATTGAAAACTATCTGGTTGCAGCGAAGTGGACGTTACAGAAGGGTCATGGAGAGGGGGTGACATATCGCTCGTTGCTTGATCATTTGTAGTTTGATGACTGTGTTGGAGGCCGAACGAAGAGCACAGGGAGATCTAGGGTTTTGAGGAGATTTGCTGGTATTCAGGCTGGGTTATGTGCGGTGTTGTTAGGGTGTACCATCACTTGCCTGGGAGAGTTTTGCGGCAGTACCGATACGTCCAGACCGTCCCTAGGCATCCGACGGATGTTGTAGAGCTGCGACCGCCTCAGATTGTGCATGCATTCCTTGACTTCCACACTCACATGCTTAAGGAGCCCGATTGGGATGAACCGGCAGGAGAGGAGACATAGCGGATGAAGGATGGCTATGTGTTATGGTACACTAGGGTGTCTCACCCTCATTTTTACCACCTCTTCCAGGAGATCTTCTGAGGCCAGCAAATGAAGAGCAGATCATTGCACAGCAGTAGGAGCGGTACGAGGTGAGAAGCTCGCCTGATACTTATGACATGGTTAATGTCGATGTTGCCTACGCTGATGCGCAGATGGGTCAGGATGAGGTAATGAGCCCTTAACAATGGTTTCAGACCATGATCCATGTTAGGGAGCAGATCGCACCCATATTAATCAGGAGGCGAGGCCGAGGAGGCAGCATGCAGGACTAGTGGGAAATTATGTTTATGTTTATGACTTGTTTTGTTTTTAGTTTTTGTGGGACTTGTTGCTTTATTGTAAATTATCTTGACATTGATTTCTTGTATTTCGATGACGTATTTCTATGACAATTGTTCGTTTTCGTATCATATTTTCAATTTCAATTATGTTGGTAATTTTCGTTTATTAACTTTATGATTTGGCATTGAAACAATGTGTAAAAACACATATAACAGGTTCTGTCATTTTATGGCTTCAGAACGCATTGGCAGTTAACTGCCGAGGAAAAGGGATCCAGCGGCAGTTAACTACTGAGGAAAACTTCGGCAGTAAACTACCGAAGAAAAAGGGATCCGGCGACAGTTAACTGCCGAGGGGTATTACGGTCTTTGATATATGTGTGTTTCAACCTTCTTATATGTGTGTTTCAGCCTTCTTATATGTGTGAACAGCAATTTCCAACTTCTTTTTCCACCTCTTACATGTATTTCCAAGGTAAGTTTTTCAGGAAAAAAAATATGAACGACCCAATTAGTAGCCAAGAGTTAGAGGAGGGAAAATTGCTTTTCTGATATCAAATACTTCCTAATAATAAATGGAAGTTATGATTTTACCTCCAGCAGTAGTTAACTACCGCTACGTATGTTACATATCCAAGTCAAAAACAAGCTTCCAGCCACTCTCTCATCACACTCTCTCTCTCTAAAAATTTCAATTGTCACACACTCTCTCTGTAAAAAAAACTCTACTAAGTCACAAGTAAGTAATCACTTAGGCTATTATCATACATTTTAGTTGGTATATATGTTTATAATTTTAGTTGTAGTTTTATTTTTAAATTTTGTTTTATTTATTTTAACAGAGTTATGTTGTAGATCTGAAATGCTTTTTTTTTTAAGGGAAGATCTGAAATGCTATTAACAAGTATTATGAATACTTGTTATAATGAAGTTATATTGTTTAAATTTATATTTTTTTTCGATATTTATAATTTTTTAGGGTTTTTTAGGGTTTATGTATAATTTGCACTCCAAGTGTTTGATGAAATGTTTGAATGAGTTTTTCATTGATTGTTTAATTTTTTATGGTGTAGGTTTGAAACAATGGCCGGTTTATTCAATGTTTGCATAAGCTTTTGATGTAGTATCAAAAGTAAGTAATTTTGTTATCGTCTCCACAGGGACTGTTACGATATTCAAGTCGTTCAACAATCGATATCGTTCTAAGCTATATAATTATCAAGTGTTTTGTATCGTAAGCTAACAAACTATAAATTGTAAATGGGACAAGAGTTAACAGGGAAATGAATATGCTGGGATTAAACTTCATCAACCTAACTTATATGTATTCTCATGATTAGTATTGCAGATTTTAGTTATCACTCGATATTTTCACGTATTGTTCGACAAACATTATTCATGTCTAAATAAGCTTGTGAGTTTAATCATATCGGTCAATCGACGATTTCTCAACCTATTTACCGATATGATATCATTAAGATTCAATACCCTATGTGAATATTAAACCTAAATCTATTTCTAGAATTTAGAGTTCAATAGACATTATTCTAACCTATATTCAAAACATATTTTTCAATAACAATTCAAATCATTAAGATTAAAAGCATAGAAATCAAGAATAACATCAATAAAATGAGATAATAGAATCATACTAAAAAGGAATACATACTGACAAAGTTGATTACATTTAATCTCAACGAAAAAAGAGTTTAGCTACCCATACAAACCGGATTTTGCATTCTTTTCAACTTCCATTGCCACGCCAACACTTTGATCTCCTCCACTATCTCATCAATCTCATGGTTTATTCCCTTAAAAATTCTGCTATTTCTAACTTTCCACAACACCCAATTTCTCGTTTCTTTCATGGATGCGAATCCTCCGCTTCAATTTGGATTTCAAGGCACCACAGAACCAAACCCTTGCACTACTGTGGAATCACCAGCTACGCTTTTAATCAAACACCTTCCAGACGCTATTCCTCATGAAACCCTTTCTCGACTCTTGTCCCATTACGGTGCTTCCTCTGTTCGCCCTTGCTCCGGTGGAAGGTATCATTCACGTATTTACATTCCTTGTTCCAATTCATTTGTGTTTATCATGTATGAAATAACGACACAGACACTGGACACGACATTGACAAGTAGGCATTTTGATAATCATTTATGATAATAGAAGTGATTCAATGTAACCTCACATGCGTTTAATATGAAGTGTCGATGCTACATAGAGATTATTTTCTGTTGTACTAGTAATGTGTTAGGTAATTTGAATTTTAACTAATCTGAAGCAGTGTCTTGTCTTGAGAAGAGTATGTTTGAGAGTGTTTGTTAGAATCATCTAGATTTTGGCATATCCTTCCTTGCTTTTGGAATTGAGGGAACCTTAGATCGAAGTAGTCTTTAACATTGGAAGATACAATTTTTGTTCTTGATATGTAAATTATTTGCCTTTTTTGTGTGGCCGAATGATTAAAGAACTAATTGAATTTTATAGGAGTTTAGAATTTGAAAAATTATAGATTATAAAAGAAAATGTACAAAATTGGTCCCCGAAAGTGTAGTCCAGTGGTATGGGTTGAGATACTGAAGGAGTATTTTGTAGGAGGTCCTAGGTTTGATCCGCTGGATTGCTAACAAATCCCTCTTTCCCTGATAAATTAACCATTAATAATTTGCCTATTACAAAAAAACTTTGTGTACTTAATTTCGCCCCAGAATTTAATATTAGAGGGTTGGATCTTCCTCTAGTTCTCTTATGAACCTTTTATTATCAGTGGTGTCAATTGGAGATCGCGGAAAATAGTGGTTTGTTCAAATTCCGCTATGCTACTAAGCGCTGCTATTTGACAACACTTTGTGCTAAATAGCTTATCGTGGAATAATAGCGGTTTGTTCAAATAACGCTAAGCTATAGCCGCTATTTGGCAACACTGATTATTATCCCTACAATTCCCGGTTTCTGGTTTAGGGTTCGCTACTGTGCTATAGCGCCACTATTTGGTAACGCTTTGTGCTAAATAGCTTATCACGGAATAATAGCGGTTTGCTCAAATACAACTATGTTATAGCTGCTATTTGACAACACCGATTATTATCCCTACAATTCCCGGTTTCTGGTAGATAGAGGTGTTTCTAAGGCAAGGTTATCTAATTGAGATTCAAATTGTGAATTGGAAGACCGGTTTTTTTAATCGTGAATCATATCTTATTATGCATCTAGAGATACATGATTAGTAAATCAATAAAATTATGACATTTTAAAGTAAAAACAAGTGACGTACCTAATATATAAGTTGATATATCATATATGAACCTTGAAATAATTCAAGTCATAAATCAAACGACAAAAGAAATTGGCTACCTATGCAGAGTCAAGGGCACAAGTGGTTGACTACACGAAGTTCAGGTTGTGAATCACATTGAATCCAAATTTATCATAATGAGTTGAGTTTCAAGATTTGATTCATTATCAAAAATAGATACACACATGGATTCATATTGATTGGATTTAGTTTTCTATTTAATCAAAATACGACTCACATGTACTGCAAGATATTGATAATCTTGATTTGAGGAGCATCGGGAAGTATCCGAGGGGTGTCTATAAAATAAACATTTTTTAAATATTTTGATACTTTTGGGACATGTATCGGGAAGTAGCCGAGGATTGTCGATTTCTGATATTGGTACGAACCGATACTTTTCCTTTTTGAAAGTATTCAGGTATACGGCTTGTGTTGAAATCAATCTTATTCAAACAGGCTGTAATTGTTCAGTTCATTTCTGTGATTGCATCTAGTTTGATTTTATATTGGAGTAGTAAACTAATAATTCTTCTACATATTGGATACAAGTTTGTATGGACACGCCGTTCATTTGAATTTGGTTCCAGTTTAGCGTTCCATGACAACATGCCCCTAATTCATCAATACAATTTTAGCCTTTGATTGTTGGGTCCAGTTGCACTTCCTTTTTCTTTTGAAATGACTTGAACTCACTTCTATCATATTTGGTTGTTCTATATAAATTAGAATCATTCACTCATACCAAGTTTATAGTTTCATTTTGAGATGATGATTTGTATTTTGTCTATCTGTGTTCAATACTGTTAGCATTGGCTTTCTAGAATTTTAACTTAAACACCATCTGGCACATAGCTAACCTAGACATTTCTACTTAAACCTTGAGTGGTTCCTCCAATTCAGTCATAAATGTTCTTAACTTGTTATAAATGTTTAACTTGATGCGGTGGAACTTAAACACCATTTGACCGATTTATATTGTTTCTTCCAATTCATTTGTGTTCATGAATACTGTCAAACAATGCTCACATGTCATAATTGGTTGATATAATGCAGGTTGAGGAATTGTGCTTTCGTGGATTTCAAAAATGATATGCTGGCATCTCAAGCACAAAGTCAACTAAATGGGTATTCTTTTTGATTAGTTTGCTTACTTTCTCAAATTTCTTACGTTCAAATAAATTGATTGCATAATCAAAGGGATTCCGTTGGTTCTCATAAACATATTTTGATATCATGATATGCTTTTTATTTATTTACTGATTTAACAATATTATAAACAAAATACATATAAAGAAATTGTGAGCCAGAAATAATTCAATTTTTTTGATTGTATCTTTGTTTCCTCGGGGTTAATCAGGTTGAAATTTCTTGGTAAAGTCTTGTCAGCAGAGAGAGCCAGTAAACCAAATGAGAATGTGGGAAAAAGCAGTGGAGCTCAGCTGGGAAAAGACTCTAAAACATCAGCAGTGAGGAGTGAAGATGTTATCAAACCTATTGATGGAGAAGCAAAATCAGGAGGCTTCCCTATTCCCGAGCCAATCGCCCACAGAATTGGTGTTGATTATCCATTTCCTCCTCATCTTGAGTATGCTTCTTATTGTCACTTTTCAGTTGTTTGCTCTTGTAGTCCTTTTGAAATATATCAGTGTATATCATACTCCCTCTGTCTCACAATAAGTGACCCAATTTGACTATGTGCATTGTTCACATAACATACTTCAACCATATATTTCTACTAATATATAAAGACAAATGGTATCATATAAAATATTGTCGGATTTGTCTTGATGAATATTTTCAAAATATCAACTTTTTATAATTTTTACTAATAGATAATTAAAGACATTAAAGGTCAAATTTGTGCATTGGCAATTGGCATATGTGAAACAATCAACTGGATCACTCATTGTGGGACGGAGGAAGTATAATGCCTGTAAGTAATTGAGGCTTGACTTGAGTCAGCCTTCTTAGCTTAGTTGTCAAGCTTCTAGTTTAGCTGACAGATACAGATCAGGTTCTGTCAAGTCTTGTTAGTTATGTGATTGTTAAATGTTCTTACTAGAATTACTTTAGCAACACACTTTTTCAACAGTTTCTCTTTGATTCGGTGAATTTCACGCGAGTCCCGAAATAAACCAGTGCTCACTCTCTTTTTGGTGGGATCCTCGTAAAATTGTGAATGTATCGCAAGCATTTATCATGTTCACTAATACTACCATGTATCCTGTTATCAATCATGGACAGTATTATACACAATGATTAGTTTTAAAATATGATTTTTTAAGTGTAGAATCATTTTGTTTGGTTTTCCATAAGCCTAACGGTGATTGTTTATCAGGTATGCTTATCCTCCACCAGATGGCAATATACTGACCAACATCGTGAATGCTCTAATTGCCGTTCCTCGCTTTTACACTCAGGTTGGTCTAGTATTAAATGAAGCTTAAAGGATTGATCAGTTTCTTTTGCAAACACCTGTAGGTCTGTAGCGTTTTCTGTGTGCTCATTTTATATTGAACCCGTCATTGAACCTCTCTAATATAGGTTCTACACTTGATGAACAAAATGAACATTCCGGCTCCCTTTCGTATGGCACTACCCACGCCACCATTACCTCCAGAGGTGCCAGCCCCACTCCCACCCGTGCCTCCTCCTCATTCTGTAACTGCAATGCCTCACTCTGCAAATATGTCAAGTGATGAATCAGAAATAGAATCTTCAGATGAGGTAACATATCACTGCTTGCCAGGGATCAAACGGAGCTTACTTTAGTGTTATGTTTCATGGAAAATACATTTTTATGACTACACACTATGCTTAAGCTGCACCTTCATGTTGTTCAGCATGGGAAAATTCTTTTTGAAACATAAAAAAAATATTTTGCAAATGAATATCAAACTATAAGAATATGGTCCGTATAGGAGATATTTTTTCCTGTTTTTTGTGAAATTTGATCATCATAGGAAAGTAATAAAAGCGTTTTAGGAGGGTGGAGCAAGAACAGGAAATCATGGACGAAAGCGTGCCAGGCGTGGGGCTATTGTTGGCCCTGCTATTGATAAAGATGTGGCTCATGAGTCTGTTGGAGTAAAACCTGCCACCTTGATCCCGAAAGAAATCCCGATGATAAAAAAGAACCCCATCTTAACGGTATGTTCTTTTCTCGAGATTGTTTGCAGGAGCATATTAACATTATTTTTAGCTGTTAATTTTGTTTTTACTTATAATTTTGCAGATCAATATTGCTCCCAAAGCAACGCTGAATGAACATAAGGATAATGCCACAGGAATAGAGTTACAAGAGCCAGAAAAAGATACTCTAGATCCGAACAAATTTTTGACACCTGATGAACTAGAGAGAGGAAAGTTGCCTCCGGAGGAGATCTTGTCTCTTCCAAAGTTTAAGGTATGGGATCTTATCTCAGTCTAATTGAAGACAAAAATTTGGTAGATATAAGCCGGAAACCTAAACTTCTTTTAGAATACATAATTATCTGATTGTATTAATTTCCTTAAGATGTTTAGTTTAAAGCATGTATTGAAACTGATGACTTTTACCAGTCTGCACTAGCATTTTTCTGTGGAGGAAAAATACTATGTAATTTACATTTTATCTACTCTCACAGACTATCATGTCTATATAATGGAAACCAGTTTGTGAGCTTAGTATATTACACACCTTAAATTAAATTTAGAATTAGCCTTGTATTTCCCAGTCTTGATCTTTAGAAAATCCCTTTATGAGTTTTTCTTAGAAAATAAACTTTAGTTTCATTCGTGGAACTCTTGCTCTTGGCAGTTTAGCCTTTCATTGCACTGCCTCCCATTCTTATTGTTTTTCATCAGGGTTTTGACTACTGAATTCCATTTAATGAAGTGATTGATCCAATGGAACTTTGTGACTACTAATATTCAAATGCAATTGATGCATTATATGTTCCTGATAAGGACTAATACTTTAGAATTGTGCATGCTCTAATAGTGTGCAAAATGTTAGATTTGTGAGAACTTTCATGGTGTACAAATGTATATTTATGAGTTTTACGTTTTTTGAACTGATGGATTGTGCAGAACTATACACCAGGAAATCCTGCCTCTGTGTTGTATATTAAGAATTTGGCCAAAGATGTGGTTGCTGATGATTTCTATCTTTTATTTGGTAAGTTTTCAAGACTTTTACCAAGCAGGCAATGTTTAATACTTTTCTATTTCAACTCATGCTTTGCCATCCGAAAATGGAATATAATTCAGTAACCTAATAAAAATACAGATGCTTTCAGATTCCTTGGTATATAGTTATTGTCTGAGTGTTAATTCCACAGCTTATCTGAGATTTCTTTTGTTTCTTCAGGGTCCTTATTTGGAAGTACTGATGCTGCTAAGTCTGGTCTTCAAATCAAACTGATGCAGGTGAGATCTTGATTATTCCAATCCATGTTCAATTTTCGCTCTTTCTGTTATGAAAAAATAGACCCTTAATGATAGTTGCTTGCTAGAAGATGATCCAGTTAAATAGCGACTGGTGCAGCACACTTGGTCCAGAGTGCTTATTCTATTAACAAGTATTAATGTCCCATGAAAGTCTTGTAGCAGCATATTGTGAGCCCAGAATTAATAACTAGTTTTGAATTTCAGGAAGGAAGGATGAAGGGTCAAGCTTTTTTAACATTCCCCTCCGCAGAACTGGCTCATCAAGCTCTGGTATGTTTCTACCAATACATTGGTTTCTTTTTCTCTCTTTTTAATTGTTTGTTAAAAAGAAATATGTTTAATTCGAGGTGATAATGTTTGAAGGTTTTTTTCGCCATTTTATCATATCAGTAGTCATTGCTATTTTGGAGATCGTAACAAACATCATCATGTACAGTTTGAAATGCTTATTATTTTATTATTCATCTTGACTTTTATGAGCTCAATTAATCTATTTATTTTCTTCTGTGTTGCATATGAACATTGGTTGCAGAATTTAGTTAATGGATATAAATTCAAAGGGAAGCCAATGATAATTCAGTTTGGCCGGAATCCTGCTGCTGCCAAGGCAACTTAAATCTACGGACATAGAAAGGATGTTTTCCATATTGTGCTTTAAAAGCCACGTGATTCTCTGTTGCTAATTGCTTGATTACATGCATAACTACAGATGGCCAATGATGCTTTCTTCATTCAATGACTGGGAGAGAACTCCCCGATAGACCTAGACTTAGTCCGTGGCTACGCATGTACATTCTCCTTGGTTTGTGTAGCAACATGCTGAGATGTAAAACTAGTCTGCATAGGAATGTAGAGTTCAAACCAGATTGTTAGCAAGAGAGGTTGAAAATGTAAACCAAGCTTATTTATTACAAAGGAAGTTTTGCTGTTGCTGTATACCGTCTTTGTTGGTTCTTTGTTGGTAAACCGAAAAATGATTAACTTTATCATACAAGCATGGTGATCCTCTTGGATATTAAGCGTACAGAAAATATAGAGTGGCACTTGGTTCATTTTCTGCTGTAGTACAAAACAATATAAGGAACTTGGCTACAATTAAGGATCTGATAGCAATGTTAACCTTGAAGCAGCACTTTCTCTGTCCATTTAACCGTTTTTCTTTATTTCCCATCTTGGGCATTGCTATCGGTTTACATTTTTAGTATTTATTTATCATACGAGTCATTGGACCTATGCTATTTATAACTCTTTTCTGTAAAAGTATTTGGTGGATTGTATTTTTTTCTTGTTCTTATTTTTAAGGAATAGTCAGTTGTATTTTTTATTTGTAAAAGCTCCTTCAAAATGTTTACATGAATCACTGAACTGATACACACATGCCCAAATATTACAGCTTTCTAGATTCCTCAAACGACATGTCCCTATACTCTATGAGAAGGTGCTAGTTCTTTGTGAACTGAAAAGAAATCCTCACACTGTTGGATCAAAATAACTTAAATTATCAAATTCAATGGATGCATATCTCTCCAACCACCTATCCCTTCCATCTGTCACAATAATATATAGTGAATGTTTGGAATAATGAGTTTGGCAAAACGTGATTTTTATGCTTTAATGGTTAGATTTTGCGAAAATTAAAGTGGCACTATGATTCTGTAAAACTCACTGTCAAATCATACATACACATAGTACTTTGTCCTAGCAGGGTTATCTTGAACTTGTCACTGGATATTGCTGATTGTGAGTTTGCTTTGCCCTTTGATGAACTTGTCACTAGAAGAACATCTAACATTAAGAATGTCAAATGCTAAATACTGTCAAACAGTACATAATGCCATTTCCTTTCACTTTGATGAACTGCACCACCAGCCACCCTGTTCCTATTGCCAATCCTTCTCCGGCAATGTGAAATCAGCAAACACCAACATCATGAACCTATACTTTCCCCTAACACCTTCTACTACCTGCACTAGCACAAGTTTGCTTAGTGCAAGAACAAAACCACCAAAACAGATGGTGGGTGAATGCTAAGATCCACCAGCCACATATTATGCAAGTGAATTTGCATTGATTGTCATGACCTGGCAAATTGAATAGGTTATAGTTGCAATCATATCGAAAATGGAAAAAGAAAAAAAACATTATTTTATCAACAAGATCTTCCCATCATGTTACTTTGATATGAGGAAGTGAGGCTAACACTCACAGCACCATTTTACGGCTAGACGGTTGAAAGAATTTAGAAAAGAATATTGATTGAAAGATAAAAACTGTGAAACTATGATGGTTAGCATCGCAACATCTTGTGTAAACTGAAGTCAGAACTCCATTAAGAAAAAACAGTGTTAGCATCAAATAAAGTCCCACATCGTTTGGTTTAAGGCTTTTACTAAATGTTTATGGGTAATGCTATCTTGTGCCCTTAGGGCACATGTTAAGGATTCCATAAATGGTAAATATTTATTCCATAAATGGTAAATTGACACAATTTTCTAGACAAAATTTCCATTTTAGGTTCTTTAACATGTGCCCTAAGAGACGTTCCTTTTTTAATTCCAAAAATATCAATTTTTGATTTCTAACCTTTTTTAATTCCAAAAATATCAATTTGATTAACAAAGTAGAAAAAAAGGGAATTTCTAGGGGACAGGGTACCAAAAAATAGACCCTGAATTCCGAAACAATATTCCCCCGTCCCCTAGAACACACTCTTTTGAAAATTTGAAAGAATTGTGTTGCAGCTGATACTAATTTTATAGGTTGATTTTGAAAATTTTAATTTGTGCATACATGACGCAATAAATCAGAATGCAGATCAAATGGTTAATTCACCTTGCTCTAAATCTTCAGTGAAGTAGTTTAAATCCTCATCAAGTCGTTTTACATGGCTATCTATCTGAAGCAAATACAAGAAGATTGAAACTTGTAACTTCAGCTATGCAATGTTCCTAGTATGCATAACCAGAAGCAAAATGCAAAAAATTTACATGACTTCAAAATAGGACTGCAATCATTGAGTTAAGTCTACGTCTTAAACAACTCAAAGCAATTGTTTTCTACATTATACATGTCTACGTGTCTATGATCAGACATACAATGTAACTGTCTTTAGTCGTATGGCGTAAATTGCCACAAAAAATAAAAAAGAATGAGGATGTTCCTAGAGAAGAATTGTAAAATGATATTATATGATAAATAGCATCTCATCAAAACAAATTATAAACCACATTTAAACACATTATCGAAAATAAAAGAATTACTGAATCTCTCTAATTACATTTTTTTTTTTAACATAGCATAGGCTTACATTGGTGTCTAATCCCGTACCTCAAGAGTGGAAGAATGAACTTCCAACCAAGGGATCTCTAGTGAGATGGTTCTAATTACATATATTAAGCTATATGATATGCTGAGTTATTATTTTGATAACAGTCAATCACATTACACTGAGGCATTCCACTACTCTTTATATAAGTATTATATTAAAGCTATGCATAAAGACACAACTGAAAAAGAAAAAGAAAAAGCTTGCAGTCAATCTCAAAAATCACCTTTGCCTCTGCCCTTTTAAGCATCCTGTGCATGGCTTGCAAAAGGCTAAAAGCTTCTCCTTCATTGACTTCCATCCAAGCACCAGAACAAGATGATTCGGCAATGACAGAAGCTCCAATATGGTCTCTAACGCACATTCTTGTTCCTACTGTATGCATCTCTTGGAAGAAAGGTGAGCCCGCATTGCATTGGAAATGACCCTTCTGTGGTTTGTGCCACTTTTCAGCAGGTAGAGGAGTCAAAGCCTCATGCTTGGGATCTATTTTTCTACTAGCCCAGGTTCGATCCGCAAGGAAATGTTTCGCTCGAGCTAAAATCCAGTTCGCATCCCACACTTTGCCATTCCAAAGTTTGTCATTTCTAGCACTCCAAACCAAATATATAGTAGCACAGAACCGCTGCAAATATATAGTGAGCTGATTCCAAAATATCCAGCTTCTGCAAAACTGATACAGCTAGGCCGCAAGAGAAAAGAAAACATTTTCGGATTGGAAATGAAAGCATTTTCGGAAGTTTATTGCCTGACATAAGGCAGCCTCATGTGTATCCAGAATGTTTTTTAATACCTCAGTTTCACCTATGTTGGCCCTGAAAAATAAGAAAGAATCATCGGAAATAAGGGATCCCTTTGGCAGAGCCCTTTGTTGGGTAACACCTTGTGAAACTCTATGCTTGATAAGAGCAGAGATGCCGTCTGCACATATGATATGACATAGAGGTAAGGTGAGAGGGGATCCCCTTGGCAAAGCCCTTCATTGGGAAAATCGGACCAACTGCTTCATTATTGAGGCAGACGTTATAGGAGACAGAGGTCACACATAACCAAACAAATCCATTTATTCATTGATTGGAGAAGCCTACCTTTGACATAACATCCGAGAGCCAATCAACTCGATCAAAGCTTTTGATTATGTCAAGCTTCAGAACCACATCACCAATACAGCCCTGGGACTTACATTTCATGTAGTGAATTATTTCAAAAGCAGCAAGTGCATTATCAAGAATGGATCTACCCGGGACAAAAGCCGCTTGCTCTAGAGATATAAACTCAGCGAAAAGAGGTTTTAACCTGCTTGACAACACCTCTGATAGGATTATGTATAACACATTGAAATTGGTCTATAGTCTTTGATGCTCTCCGGATCATCACATTTACCTGGAAGAGAACAATGTTAGCCATATTAAGGGAAAGGAAAGATCCAGTCTAAAGCCAGCTTATGCAAGAATGTCAAAAACACAGGGTTTAGACAATCCAGTTCCCGTATAATTCTTGAATTTGAACTAACCAAGAAAGAATTAATTGTTGAACTCGTTACTTTCACACACGCATAAGCTAACACTAATTGCATCATTTTACCACTAACTTTTGAAACAGTTCTAAAAGATTTGAATAACTTCAGAAATAGATATAGTATAACAACAATGAGTGAAGAAATATTCATCAAAAGCTATGCTAAGTTGACGAGCATAGACAGTAACAAGGCGTGAAAACAAAAGACAGAAACCTCATTCTTGAAACTAATACTACAAACATGAAATATAGTCCCACATCGTTTGGTTTAGGCTTAAACTAAATGTTTATATAAGGTACGCAGAGAGCAATAATCACGACCTTGCTTGAACAGGATCTGTTCTATAGGATCGTACTATTGTGTCTTTGATTTCTAAGGAGACACGAACATAAATCTGGATGAGGATTTGTGACCGTGTGATCAGAGCGTGATTAACGGTTGTATGATGAGATCTACGAGAATCATCATAAGTAGCTTTCTCTGGTTGGGTTGGTCACACGGTTGTCTAGACAGATTTCCAACCTTTTTTTGTTTCGACTTCTAAAATTTATGCGAAGTTCAAATGGAATAATAATTTGATTTAGGGAGAATAAGTGTTATACATTACCTTCATTGTCTTCAACAATATAAAACGATCTCCCATTGTGTGCTTGGAAGTAAAAATCAAGGATCAACTTCATAGGAATTTTTTTATGCAAATGCAATGTCCCACATGCATTGCAATTTGGAGAGCTAGAAGAGAAAGAAGCAAATGGTGAAGAAGACCATGCTAGCTTCTTGTCTTGTTGTGAGTGAAAAAAGAAGTTACTGTAACTAGTTAGCTACTTGAGTCTTGAGGTATGGAAGATGCCACGTTGAGGGATAAAAAGTTTTATTTACCATAAAAATAAAAGTTGTTCAGTAAACCCACACGAGGGCAATAATGTAATATATTAATATTGGCATGTCCATCTAGAAGAGTTTAGTGGAGAACATAGAAAAGTCTCACCATTCAATGGGCTGCTTTTCTGCCCATAGATTTTGAATTTGTAAGTCAAGTGTAATATAATCTATTTTTTTCATGTAGTGTATTTTGATGAAGTATGAATGCAAAGACATAGTTTGTTTATTTTTTTTTAGAGGAAAGATAGAGTTTAATATGTTGTATTGGATTAGGATTTTAAAGGATAATTTTTGCTTAAAGTATTTAAACGGTCTTTTTTTTAGTTATGAGATCAAAGCGATACCAATTAATTACTTAAGGGATCAAAAGAACATTTTAAGCCTAAAATTTTAAAAGAAAAACAATTCCAAGAAATCTCATGTTTTTATGAAAGACTTTTTCAAGCTAAAATTTCACTTGAAAATCCCACAAAATCCATCAAAATCTAATTTATTGAACAATTCTTCGAAATTTGAATGATTTTGAATACCACGAGACTTTTTTTAAGTGATGAAAAATATTGATTGAATACCTCAAGACTTTTTTAAAATGACAAAGAGTCTTGATTGAATACCTCGAGATTTTTTTTAAGTTCCAAAGAGCCTTAATTGAATATCACAAGTCTTTTTCAACATTAAAAAATCTTTTAAAATCTCTTGGAATCCTAATCCAATATATCCCCTAAGGTTCATAGTTTTATCTAGGCTTAATAGCAGTTTTCGCCTCCTAACTTTCACGAAGTTGCGATTTTGACCCCCTAAGAAAAAACTACAAAACCGCCCCCTAAGTTTTGCAAAGCAGTTTTGGCCCCTCAAGACCAATTTTTTGTAAAAAAAAAAATTAAAAAAAAACACGTGGCACCTCACTTAGGGTGCCACGTCAGCGTAGACCGAGTCAAAATTGGCCTTGGGGGCCAAAACTACCATAGATGGAAAACTTAGAGGACGGTTTTATAATTTTTTTTCTTAGGGGGCCAAAATCGCAACTTTTAGAAAGTTGGGGGCTAAAACTGCTATTAAACCTTTTATCTATTGTCTATGTCTACTGTTTAATTATAAAACTATTTTGAAAATGTAAAACTTTTATTTATTGTTTATGTTTGTTGTTTATTGTCCGGCTAATTTTTTTAGCAATGTCTTCTTAATCATTAAGCTATTTTATTCATTAATCTAGGAGTGGCATGAACAAATTGAAGTGATATACATCTATAATCTAAGAATATTCATAGTACATCATTTATTTATTTTTCAAACACACTCAAAACAGGAGTAGTGCATTGTCATTAAATCGTCGTCTTGGTTATTTTTGTTGGGATTCAGCTCAGAAATCACGAAAAGATGTTGTTAGTGAATAATATGAAAGTGTTGTCACCATGAAAGTTAGTTGAGATATTAATAATACTCCCTCCGTCTCTAAATAATACTCCCTCCGGTTCTATTTACAAGAGAAGGTTGATTTTTTAGATATGTTGAATAATGTATGTATCTAGTCAATAACCTAAACCAAATACATAAATTATTTAATGTATTTAAAAAGTAAATTGTCTCTTGTAAATAGGACTGAAAGGAGTATTATTTAGAGACGAAAGGAGTATTAGTTAAGGTTTATGCACGATTATTAGGAAAATGATTAATTGTAGTGATTTTGATGGTAAAATTAGTATCATTTACTAAAACACCATTGTTAATTGTAGTTAGTGAAGTAGTTAAGTTTGATGAGATTCAATAAATAAAAGTATAATAATGGAAGAAAAAAAAAATGTTGCATTGGTATTTTTGTGAGACGGAGGAAGTAACTTTGAACACCGATTTCCTTTCTTCAAACAATTGTGTAGAAGAATGAACTTTGTCTCTTAATTATGGTTCTTGAACTACTTCAAAGAGTATTTTGTATGATGTTTTTGGGAGTTTTTGAACTACTAACTAAAAAAATACATGAAGTAAGGATATACGGAGAAAGATAAAGGAAAAAATAACTTATTTAATTGATTTTGTATGTCAAATAAAATGTACATATCCGATATTTATAGTCAAACACTAGTTTTACCGTCTAAAATGGTGTGACCTACAAAAATTAACCTAGTTTGACTAGTTACGTAGGTAATGCGTGAGTCTTCCCTCGGCAAGGGATACATGCGCCCCATGTTTGGTTTGAAATCTTCCACTTCGCGACATGATCTATGATAATGTACACATGTGTGTAGTTTTCTACAAGCATGAATCACAAGTTAAGTATCAAACTGTCTAGTATCATCAACCTTTCACTAAGTATGATATTTTCATGAGCTTCATATACTTCAATAGAGTTAATACAAATTTGGTTGACCCTCTTCGGTTATGCTTGAATTCGTCTAACCTGCTATTGATTGAGGAAATTCCGTTTGTTTCTAAATCATCAATATGTTGATTTGACTAATATGATATTTACTTTTAGGTATGGTTTTTTTAACATATTTGCAATTAGTATTAATTAATTATATAAAACTAAAGCAACAAGCATTGCTTACGATGAAGGAGTTTAACGAATGCAATTGTCGTTATTATATAAAACTTTTAAAATCCCCCTTTAAACCTAAGAATGTTAGTAGTAATCGGAAAATTGTCGTTATTCCTTGCTGGCAAAAAATGATAAATATTACTTACAATGAAGGAGTTTGATCGATGCAATTGCCAAACCCACTTATCCTTCAAAACCAACAACCTTTTCCACCACTTTTAAGTCTCGCCTCCCACATCCCTACCTAACGAAAACATCTCTACCACATTTTTCAATTTACTCTCAGATAACTCAGACAAACTTCTAATCCGTTTACCAATTCGGGCGAAATTAAACTCTTTCAACCTCATAACCCTCAACTCTTCGTCCCCCGTATTCATACAAATTGTGTTCCAATTAATCCAAGAGATTTTCCTAATTTCCTCCCTCCTCCAAAAAAAAAAAATTAAGAGAAGATATGATACTGTTAGGAGGCTTGAAGAAGGAAAGATAGGACAAGAGAATATACGATACAATTGGGAGGCTTGAAGAAGAAGAGATAGGACAAGAAAAGATATGTTATAAAATAATAGTTTTACAACTCAATTAAACTGACTCAAAAACCAAGAAAAACTCAATAAAACTCATAATAGAGGAAATGAAGAGACTAGAGAGAGGATTGGTGAGGGTTTGAACAAAGATATTGAAAATGGAATTGTTGAAGGTATAATTAAATTGAAGAGAGAAAAATTGGTGATGGTGCTTATAGAGTTTTCCTCAAATTTGGGTATGATGAGGAGGATGAAGACAAAAAGTTTTTTTCTCAAGTTTAATTAAGAAGGATGAGGAGGAGGGGGAGGGGGAGGAGAAATGAAGATGAAGAAACGAAAGAAAGAAAGAAAGAAAAAGGTGGTGATATACGCACTATTGCATATAATTGACCTCCAAGATTTAATGGTTATTTTTTGACAAATTGATCCAACAATTAAGATTAAAAATGTTAATGAGGTTTTAAGTGGACCGTCTACAATGTTGATACACTTTAGACATTTGAGATTAATATCTTGACATACAAGACCAAATTGAATAAAAAAAATGAATTTAAGGTACTCGGACGAAGCAAAAATTAATTATAGAGTCGAAATGATGGTAAAAAAAAAAGTTAAAGGACCAATATAACAGTTAAGTCAAAAGTATAAAAGTCATATTTCATTTATATGATGCTCAATATCCTTCTTTTTTCCTCTCGTAAAAAACAATTTATTTTTCACTTGATTTATAACATTTATTCACACTCTATATCGATCAGTATTTGTTGCATTCAGCAAGTCCCTGCAGACATGCAATCAAGCATCATTGGTCTTCTGATTAAGATATAACAATTTTGATTTAATCTCGACATATTTAAAGTCAAAAGTTAAAAATCAAATTTGTTATTTATCGATTGTCCAATCAAGATCGGATGACCGATAATGTTTGATCGGGCGACCGTAGATATTTCATGACTGCAACAAATCCAAGTCCCACTTTATACATGAACATTTTTTCAAAGTTTTAAATCCTATGATCCAATCATCTAGTGACGGATCCAGGAATTTTGATAAGTGGGGTCAAAGTTATATCATAAAAATTTATATCAAATTATATAAATGCGTAAGCGTGCAAAAATTATATAAGTTATGTTTATAATTACTCTAAAATGTTTATTTCTTAAAATATTTTTCCATTTCTAATAGAGTATAAAAAATATAACCTTAATTTATGCAGGGGCCGGGGTTCGAACCCCGACACCCCACTTCTCTACATTTAATTGTGTGAGCTCCAACCACTAGACTACTAGACCAAAAAAAATAAATAATAATATAACTTAATTAATTATTTTTTCAACCATTAACGTCAATCATTGAGCCTTTTCCAACAAATATTAGAATAGTTTACAACAAAATAGTAGTTTTATGGTCTTGCTAACGATATGTTCTAAGACAATTGGTTAAAAAATTCCTAAAAAAAATATTATCTTAAAAATAAGCGCTATTTTTATCAATATAAAATTATAACAACTTTTTATAAAAAAAAAATTACTTCTTTTGATTTTTTAACTATTGTTCTTAGAACACTCATTAAAATCCTTTTTAGTTTTGAATTTCTTTTTAGTGTTATGAATGAACTATATAAAGATAATAATACTATATAAATGGGGTCAGACTGCATAAATATCTAATTTAAGATTAAAAATACAATAAGCAAGTGGGCAAGTGAGGTCGGTTGACACATTGTCCCCACACTGCATCCTTAGTTTTAAAAACCCGATCGAACCGACCAGTTGAATCGATCTGACCATGAACCGGAGGAGTGGCCAGTTCGGTTGACACTTTGGATCAGTCATGTTATCAAACTGGTATGAACCGACGTGAATCAGAAAAACTCGATTAAAACCGACGAACCAACGGTTTTCTAAAGCCAACCAAGTTATAGCTTATTTTAATGAATTTTTACATTAAAAATGGAAAAACTACACCCATTGGGATTCGAACTAGCGTGCAGGCTGCCAAATAATTGAGGCGCTAAGCATAACCACTACAATTTCAATTTAACTTGTACTTGCCTTTCCTCAAAAACAAAGAAGCTTGTATTTGCTATATTTTTTTATTTTTCATCTTTACAATATATTCTAAAAGTAAGTGTTTTTATTATTTTTTAGTCAAAAGTGTTTTTAATTTACTATACTTATAGCGTATATATAATTTGTGGTTTTGATCAAATAATTATGTTATAGTAGATGAAGTTAAATTTAAAGAACAAATTTGAGAAATCGTCTTAATTTATCTATTTTTAAACATTTATTTGTGTTATGTTTTTCTATAGACCGAGTCATCTTATTTAATACAAAGATAAAAACTTTATGGAGACTGGGTGGTACGACCGAGTTATCTGATTCAATCCGATTCTTTCATACGATTGGACCAGTGACTCAGTGGTTCGACCAATGACGCACTATCCTTGCCAAATCGATGACCGGTTCGGTTTTTAAAACTATGACTGCATCTGTCCCAGTAATCGTTTATTTTGTTTTTTATTAAAAAAAGAACACTGGTGTCCGATCAATGCAAAGTTTCTTATTTTTCTCTCAATTTTATAAAGTAGTGGTTTGATTAGTCAAAAAAAATTAATTTGTTCTTTGAATATTTTATCTCTCCTTTAATTATTTTTCTAAACTATGCCATGTGCCGGACTTCCACAAATTATTTTAACGAAGAAATTATAGACCATAATTTTCTGAAGTATATATTGACCAGAATTTTATTTATAATTTTTGTGAGAAGAGTTGATTTGATTCCAAACAATTATTTCCACCAACTCTTTCAAATTTCAAACCAAGAAAAAGACGAAATTGAATTAGTGGCAATGAGGTGGCAAAGAAGGAAAAAAAGTTAACCCTAGTGCCCCATTATCCAAAACCATTTATCATGTAACGTGGTTCCACCTCAACCTATGCACTTCACCGCATAAGTGGGGCCCACAATACCTTAAATGTCTCTTATCCGTTTGTTACCTCCAACACCACCACAACTCATAACCACGTGTCTCTCCACTTTCCTTCACAACCGTCCGATCTTACCGACGTACTAATCAAACTTCATCAAATCCGTCAAATACGAATCTTATTCTATCCATAGAATATTTCAACTTTATCCACTTTTTCTTACTTTTATTTTTCAATTAATTTCTTAACATAATTGGTTTTTGTTATGATTTGATTCAATGAATAAGAAATTTATTGTCGTAAATTCAACTTCTGTTGTCATAATAAAGATTTCTTAAATTAGCAATGGGTAAGATTATTTATTAGTTGATCTTTGAAGTTGGTCTCGATTCATGTGACCTTCAAAGCTCATCTCGACTAACTTGTGTGAAAATAAAAATAAATTCGAAGTCCTGTAATAAAGAGAAAAATTAATCTAATAACTAAATATTAACATTTTTTATTTAAAAAAAATCCATTTAACTTTTTTGTAACAACAAAAACAATAAACAAAATTTCTTGTACACAAAAAAGAGAGGTTTTTATTTTGCTTTATTTCATTTCCCTTTCAAGACCGCAAACCTTGACCCACTTTGCTTGTGGATAAAGCGTTTTTATGGGAACCCTTTTTCTGCACTTTCTTGTCTAAGAAGAAGCGTTGTTTTCTCTCTCTCTCTCTCTCTCTCTCTCTTAACATTTTTTCTCTCTACAAAAAAAATTCAAAGGTTTTTGAACAAAAAATTGATTTTCAATGGCGGAAACTTTGATCAAAACAAGCCTTGTTTCATCCTGGCATGGAAACAGAAACCAGCAACGTCAAAGGGTATCCATGGTTCCTAAAACTTGTAGCTTTAACACCGGTGTGAAAAGTTTTCCATCTCTGAAGCTGAAATCTCAGCTTCTCAGATCTTCTTCCTCCTTTTCATCTGAGTTTCATGGCAAAAAAACTATCTTTCGTGTAAATAGATCAACACCCAAAAGGGTCAATTCACAATTTTCAGTTTCAGCTGCTCCTAAGGTTGGTCATAAATTTCAATACATACCCTTTTGATTTTCACACCTTAATCTTATTTTATTATGTTTTAATTTTTGTTTTGTTGCAATAATTAAGACCCTTTTAGTTTATAGAAATTATGTTAATTTTTCTGATAACCCTTATGATTTTATTATATTTTAGTTTGTTTTTTGTAATAATTAAGATCCTATTAGTTCATAGAAATTATGTCAATTTTTCTGCATAACCCTCATGGTTTCAATACCCTAATCTGATTTTATTATATTTTTTTTAGTTTTTTTGCAAGAGTTAGTACCCTTTTAATTGTTTGAATTTATGTTAGAATTAAGAGTTAAGACCCTAATTTCAATTTTGATTTTTTTTT
>Ga0228710_1001697_pt1 | contig 33627 bp, 15 predicted proteins | sample MedpolnodulmetaG_FD_177995 | JGI IMG/M metagenome (GOLD analysis project Ga0228710, IMG submission 177995) | Root nodule microbial communities from Medicago polymorpha collected in Santa Monica, California, United States - pink nodules | ecosystem: Host-associated > Plants > Roots > Nodule... | reverse complement strand
AAAGAATTCGTGGTTTGACTGTCATCGTTGCTTCACACCAGACAATCATGAATTCCGGAGGAAGAGGAATCGGTTCAGGAAAGACACAATAGAAAAAGATGGTCCACCTCCTAAGATAACATCAGATGAAGTATTCCATAGAGTCAACAGTCTATTGAGATTTCTAGATGTTGGCCAAAGAGTCAGATACGAAGGATACGGTGTACAAAATATTTTAAATTGAATTTTAAATTTTGTTTTTTATTTTTAATTGTCCCATCGACTGAATTGTGACAGTGGTGGTAGATTTTGGCAGTTTTTTGCAGGAACGTTTCCTAGGAAATTTTCCTAGGTAATTCCTAGCTAACAGTAGGAAAGCCTGCATACCTAGGAATTTTGCTTCTATTCCTACGAAATGTTTCCTAGCTAACTACAATGTTTCTTGTAGTGAAAAAGATTGTTTATATATAGTCTCTACCTTTTATAAAATGAAAGTCTTTTTGATCCCTCAGGAGAAAACTAAAAATGGATACAATTTGTATAACCAGTTAACAACAACATAAATTATCTAGAGCTTTGTTTTATATTCACTAAATGATCTTATTCATTCCAAAGACGGACATGAATTTCAGGTTAAATCATTAAATGGTAATGAGAATGAAGCTTCGCATTCTGCAATAACCATCTTCAGAATAACTATTACCCTTCAAACAATTCCATTGTTTAAAACGTAGTTGCATTAAAGAGATAATAGTTCAAGCTGAAGGAGGTAAACAGAAACTAACAAATGTTAATTCCATGATTCCTCCAACAGTGATGCACCCCTTCAAGAGGGTTGTAGTACCAAAGAAGACACATTGATGTTCCCTTTCCTATAATACACACAGCCACAACAGTCATTCTGCTCCAACATCACTTAGTTCTCCTACAACAAAACCTACAGACTAGGATTTGGCTTTGGGTCATGTCGGTCCAAAATGTTCTGGTTGTCCATTGTGCAGTTCAATTCAAACTATGGCTATTATTATTATTGAAATTGACTTTTTATACTTTTCTAATAGAATTCTTACAAATCTTTCAAAAACTCAACTCATAACCGTACATTTACCTTCGTTTTTTGTTGAGAGAATCATACATTTAATTATAGTGTAAAAGAAATACATGCATACATATTTTTTTAGGAAAAAGATAGATAGACAACCTTTTTCATACATCTTTTATGTACATCTCATGTGTCAGGGATAGTTTAATAATTTCACATCACATCATCACATTCTCTCATCTCTTCTTTCAATGTTTTTGCCACGTGTTGCAATTGTGTGTGGGTGTTGAAAGGTATATGCCACCTAAGATGGTATATGTAGGGTAAAGATCCTCTCCATTTATAACTTTTTCATTTGTTGCAATTTGGAGAGAGATAGACACAAAAAAAATAATGATGGTGGGATCCACTTAGTGATAGGACCCACCACTTATTTTTTTGTGTATATATCTATCTCCAAATTGCAACAAATGGAAAAAATGATAATTGAAGAGGACTTTTACCTCGTATATGTACGAGGGCTCATTTTTGTAGGTTAATAGATCTTTACCTCTCTAATATAGGTCACTTTTGGTTTTCTCCCCTGTAAAATTTTTTTGTCAAATTCCGTCCTTGTAAAAAAAATTTGTCTTGAAATACCCCGTAGGTCAGCTGACTATGCATTTTCGCTGATGTGGCACGCTGAGTCACCTTTTTCGGATGACGTGGCGCGTTGACTGTATAATTTTTTTTATTTTTTATTGGGTACACGTGGCATTTCTGATTTTTTTTTAAAATAAAAAAACAATCTTAAAAAATTAACAAAAATGAAAAATAATGAAAAAAATACCGGAAAAATTTAAAAATTCTAGAAAAATTAATAAAAAATGATTAACAAAAATTTAAAATTTAAAAAATCTGGTAAAATGAAAAACAATGAAAAAATTCTAGAAATATTAATAAAAAAATCTGGAAAAATTTAAAAAAATTCTGAAAAGATTAATATAAAAATTTCAGGAACTTAAACTATTTCGAAATTTTTTAAAATAATAAGAAAATATATTTCGAAATTTTTTAAAAAAAGTTCAAATTTTTCTTTCGAAATTGAAAAGTTTGTTTTATACTTTTTTATGCAAAAATTAAAAATTTCAATTTTTTTTATAATTTTTTCGAAAATTTCGATACATATTAATGTTTTCCAGATTTTTTTTTTCATTTTACCAAATTTTTTTAAAATTATTTTTGTTAATTTTTTTCATTTTATAGAACTTTTTTTTCGTTTTTTTTATTTCTTAATAATTTTTTATTTTTGTTTAACAAAATCACAAATGCCAAGCGTACGGAATAAAAATAATTATACTGTCAGCTCGCCACGTCATAAGAAAAAGGTGACTCGATGTGCCACATCAGCGAAAATACACAGTCAGCTGGCCTATGGGGTATTCTAAAAAAAAAATTAGAAGGACGGAATCTGACAAAAAAAATTTACAGGGGGGAAAACCAAAAGTGACATATATTACAGAGGGTAAGACCTATTAACCCTATTTTTTTGTTACAAAATTATAAGCATACATTTAAGGATCCAGGGTCTCACTTAAGACCCTCATTCTTAAATGCACCCCACACCACTTTTTATTAAAGTAATCATTATTGAGTTGCTTATGTTGAAATGTAAATGATAAAGAGTAAATGATAAAGAGTTATTGGTGTGACTCATTTAGACCTTTTGTTAGAAAGTTTCCATTAGAGTGGTTGAGTACTTATTAGGTACTATTATTATAAAAAAAAAAAAAAAGTGATGTGTGCATGTGGGATCCGTTTAAAACTTCAAAATTGATGGTCTCCATTGTGGATGCTCTTAGTCATAAAATACAAACTGTATATAGTCAAGTCGGTTCATACAAGAAATGTTCAGCATTCTTTAAGTAATACATAATAAAATTGTCTTGAAAATACAAGTCAAATATATATAAAAAGAATAATTACATAATTTTTTTATGTAAAAATCTTACTTTTGATTATTTAAACAATACCAAAAACCCTTATTAACATTTTTCTTTAACCCTCATGTCTTACATTAATGGAACCCTACTATTTCATAGTTTACTTCACTCGTATACATTACTCGGTAACCATAGATTATTTTTTAGGAAACTCGGTAACCATAGATGCATGCTAGATTACATTGATTCTTTTAGTCTTAATACATAAGTTCTTAGAGAATTGGTGCCTTAGTATTTCAAAATTTACTTGTCTACATTGCTCGTCAACCCAAAGTTTTCCAAACTCCCAATCTCGTGGAGAATGAGATGCTAACATTGATTGTTGGACATAGGGCTGTTAAATTTTAGGGTGGTTGACTTAGCATTTAGATTCGGATCATATACATAGCAATTGACAAAATGAACCAAATTTAATTAATAAGTTAATTATTGAACAAGTCCTGAACTATATTTTAGTTGATTCGGTTCATTTCCAACCTTATTTTCAAGTTGGTTATACTTTAGACAATTTTCGACAACACCAATCCTATTTGTTAACAGAGCGGCTCATTGGATTAGATATCTTCTTGCCCAAATATATCAACCAGAATTTCTCATCTCACAAATGGCTATTTCCTTTTATACTTCAAAAAAGATTAAATTCATAGTGAATTTACTCAATTCTAGTAATTTTAACTACATTTAATGTAAAATAAGAATAAACATGTAAAAGTGATTCATTCGGAACGATAAATAAGAGAAATTGAATAGGAAGAAGTCACTAAAATAACTAGTTTGTGTTAAAGGAAGCCTTTTCTCGAAGGAGACAGGAGAATATTTTACTCCATATCTTTTTTTTTTTTGGTCAAGGGAGAAATTCACTTTAAAGGTGAAATAGTGAGGTGTCCGGGATTCGAACCCCGGCCCCTGCATACATAATGTATTATCCCTTACCAGGTGAGCTAAGCTCACGGGGACATTTTACTCCATATCTAAATCAAACAACTATATTGTTCTTTTGTATATATCCATTTCTCGTTTTTGTCTTCCAATCCAATCCAATTATATACATTTGCCATCTTACAATTTAAACATCACGATGTGGGAAAAGCAGCATAAATCACAGCTCTTTTTTGTTGCATTTTCTGCGGAAAGCAGTATAAAATCGCATAAAATGTCTGTTGCGCTAAGAACTCACATAGTACACTCATTCTCAATCATCTCCTGAACCTCATTTATTACCAAATATGCTTTATTCCCACCAATGACTTCAGCTTGTTTCTTGCTGTCTTTCCATAGCTGCAAAGGAAACATTTAAACCATCGGCATAAGAAGAATACAACAAGTTTATCAAATAAAACGCTATGTTGCTTACTTGTATAGTTGGCATTTTCTGCAATGATGATTGAGATTTCCACAACATGCAATACAGGGAAGAAATATTATAAGAAAAATGTCTCAATAGCTCATTTAGTTGAAGCAAATACAACAATCGGAATGGTAGGACAGTTGAGAAAAATTGTTCCACATAATATGTCTCAAGCCAGTTAACATCCGTGGTTAATAAAACCAGGAAATCATTCAGATGTTTTCAATATGATTCCCTGCCCCTCCAGCAAAACAACCCAGTAACAAATAAAAAACCAACCACCAATTTCAACTAGATAGGATTGACAATATAATATATTGTTCAAATGATACCAATATGATCGGTCAAGCACCAATTTTTTAGAATGGCTCTTTATTGAGTTATGCTCGACTAGGTCAACTCTATTTAGTTCTGCGGCCACTAACGGTTTTCTCCAATCATACACAATTTAAAAGATACCAGACAATTTTCAAAAGGCACAACAACTTTAAAAGATTCTGAACAGCCTTCACAATCATGGATTGTGAAAACATAACAATTTATAGATGCCACATATAATACGGGACCTTTCCTTAATGTTTCTATACAAGTTTCTATATTATTTCTTTCATTTCAAATTCAGTAAGTCCCTTTATATACTCTCTATTCGAAGTGGCCCAGGACATAATTGATTGGGTGGTTAAGAATTAAAATAAAGGCTTAGCTGAATGTTATTATTAGGGATCCAGAGCTGGAAAGACAAGCATGAAGGTTCACTGGATCACTAAAGCAAATGGTTGAAAAATGAAAACTGTGTCATGTGCTTGGAATGTCAGCTAGGAGAAGCTGCAAGAAGATTTAGGGTGCCTCCACTATAGTACAAAATTAGGGATCCAAGCAGTAGCTTAGTTATAAAAAGGAAATGCTTTTGTTGAAGATACCACTAAATGGAGAATTCTCTCCTTTTAATGTCTGTCATTCAATCTACTATCATGGAATAGTTCTCTTTCTCTTGGAATTAGATCACTTTCCATTCTCAAGCCAACTGCGCAATCGCGCACGCGCGCGCGCACACACACACATATAATTTAGATCATTAGTTTATTTTAAGAAAAAGAAATGTGATCCACGACATAAATAGAGTACTTATTGCTGAAGAACACACCTGAGCACATCTGTTTGTGAGAGACATTGATACATTACAATAATTTAATAACAGACAAATATCAACACATTTTGCACATAAAATCGAGATAGCAAAAGAAAAGAATGAAAGTAATGTGCAAGCTTGATCAACTTACAGTCACACCAGCACGAGCAACAAGTTTGTGTGAAACTGCATTAACATCTACACTGTAGAATTGCAATCTACACAAAATTAACAACATATCCTTGATTGAGTTGACAAATTCTGAACTAAAATGTCATGACAGCAAGAAAATAATTACACATGTAAAGTGTCTTCACTATACTCTAAAATACAAGTATCTTCACAAATATAAGTTAGCTGGAAGTATTAGAATACAATTCTGGATTCATTAGCATGCTTGTAGCCCAGAATCATTACCATACTTGACACAAGTCAAAATATAAATCAACTATGATTAATAGCTGTTCATTAGCACTGTAATAAAAATTTACTGACCTAATTTCCTTAATGCACTCAAGTAGATATGGACTGTGCGTACACAACACACACAATTTCATCTAGTTTTCTATGTTTTTGATAATTAGAGCATTAACATCCACAATGATCAGGGTCTATTGTCTCCGTCAGCGCATATCCCACAGTTGCTTGCTGCTTGTGAGTATCGCTGCCGCATTTAAGGATTCTTGTGCCCATTTTGTGGAAGCCTATAAAACTTGCTTTTCAAGCAAGGGCTTTTTCCCCAACCTAATAATGTAGATGGTGTCATTCATCATTGTTGAGCTGATTTTGATGGTTTAGTCCATGATTTGGGATGTGTAGTTCTCATGTCTTCAACGAAATTTCTTGGAAGTTCATGTTGCTTTGTTGTTCTTGTTTGTAATTTAAGGTTTCTGTACACGACTTCAAAGGAGTTGAAGCAAATGCAATATTTTCCGATGATGTCAACTGCAACTTGAGGTGGTTGTGGTGACATGCTTATTGGACCAGTGATCTCATTAAGCTGTCAAAAGAGTTCGGGATTAGTACTTTGTGCACTAGTTAAGGGTGGCTTTTAGTATTACTAAGTGGTATGAGATCCAGAGCTGGAAAGACAAGCATGGAGGTTGATTGGATCACTAAAGCGAATGGTTGAAAAATGAAAACTGTGTTGTGTGCCTGGAATGTAAGCTAGGAGAAGCTGCAAGAAGATTTAGGGGGCCTCACTTAGAAAAAAGTCAAATACCTATGGGATATGTATTCAGAGGACTGAGTTTCCTAAGCTTCATGAACTAGACGAGGCTAAATGTTTTTAAATCTTGGCATTATTTGTGTTGGGAAATATCACATGTTTGATGAATACTAGTAACAAGCGAAAGAATCACAAACACAACAACACAATTTAACATGATTAATACCAAAATGCCAACATCATTGGAAAAGGGATCAAATTCCCTATGAACAACAATGTAATAAAATCCTCTACCTCTCTAACTTGTCAAAAGATAAAGGTGAAAACCTTTTTCCCATTGCTCTTACAAATTTTAAAGGATACAGTTGAAAACCATATTCTGCAACAGTACTCACAGCTTTATATCTCCAATCTCATACCCGAAACAATGCCTAACATCAGTATTCATATGACTATATCCCACAAGAACTTGCTTGATAATCGGGTTACCCTTACACACTCTTAGTTATTTAATGACTTTCCTAGGTTCTTATTTTTTGAAAAAAAATATCCTGCATATCCATTATATTAATAATGATTACGATTAAAACATGAACCTCACAACGAGGGTCACTACTCACTACTACTGTACTCACGACAAGTACACTACTAATAAAATAAGAATCTACAAACACTTGTCAAAATAGGAATTGGGGTCAGACCAAGCGTTCTTTTGCATGTTTATTTATCTGTATTGTAACCAGTTTAATATGCTTCAGCTTGAGAAGTAATTTAGAGAACTTGTCTTGTTTTTTTGGTGGTGTAGAATACTTGTCTAGAATCACTAGCATAGTATCACATGTTAATTAACATCAGTCAACCAGTCGAGTCCTTGATTAGCTGTTTTACTTAATGCCTTATCTCGGCACAAATAAATTCAAACATTGCAATAAAATCTTTTGAAATGAAAAGTTGCAAGCCCTTTTCCCATTGCTATTACAACTTTTAATTGATAAAGTTGAAAACCCCTGGGCAACAGTACTCATAATTTTATATCTCCAATCCCATACCCGAAAAATGCCTAAGTATTTATATCCCACAAAAACTTTCTTGATAATGAACCACCCTTACAGACTCTTTGGTTAAATTATTGCAGTTCTGTGTGATAGTAAAAAAAAAAAAAATGGAATCTCACCTTGGATAATAGTCTACTGCCAACTTTTCCAATTTGGGTTTTAGATATATACATTTTCTGCACCAATTAGCCATCCTGCAAACCAAATAATCTCACCTCAAATCCCATAAAAAGAGTTACTCGTTAAACAGAAAAACGAAAGAAATATAAGTTTATCATTCAGTGTAAAAGCTAAAATAAGATGTTTGTGCCGACCTCAAGTCCGCTACACCACTTTTTCAGAGGTATTGTCCGTTTTGAGTCTTGTGTAAGCCATCAGGGTTTTGCACTTAATTAAAAGGCATCTCAGTGGGTTGAATAGAATAGGTGTTTATAAACTACTCTCAGCCCGATTCTCCAGCAATGTGTAACAATTTTGGTCTACTTAAACATAAGGCATAAGGAATATTACAAAGCTCAAATTACTAACACGCAAACCACCAGTATTTTGATCATAACATTGCACATAGGAATTACATTGAAAACATTGTAAAATAGTTCAAAAAGTTGGTATATGAATTGAAGAAGAAGGAATGGAATGTAATTACCAAACAACGAGGAGAGATTGTTGAGACTCAGCAAGGACGCGATTGAAGTGTTCTTCGCTGCAGATTGGTTGAAGAGACGAAACAACAGAATCATCATCCTGCAACAGTCCTTCTCCTTCTTCATGCTTCAATGGAATCGACGAACGCGAGTGGGAAATCGAGGAGGAAGGGAAGCAAGGAGGGAGAGAGAGAGTAGTTGAACTTGACTCGGTTATTGAAGTTGTACTTTTTGTGAACAAGAATGGGTAATGATGAAGGTGAAGGTGGGACCCAAATCCAACATGTTGCGCCATTGTTTGCTTGCTTGCTTGCTTGCTGGTTGTAAGAGAAGAGAAGCCAAATGTCCGACTCACGGTGCCTTCTCTGTTTAAGAGGGGCGCGTCTCATGTCAACTTCACTCACCATAGTCAAACTTTATTTCTTGCTTTATTTTAATCCCTCTAGTATTTTCATATAGGTTCAATTAGTCCAATATACACCTAACACTTTGGTGACGTTTGGGTGTGAATGTCGCGTGAGATTGACTAATTACAATGTCACAAGTGTGTAAAATGATAAAATATGTTTGATAGTGAAAGAGAAGAAAGTTATAGTTTTTTGTCTTTTTATACACTTGTGATATTGTGGTTGGTCAATGTCATGCATCCCAATGTCACCAAAGTGCTACCCCCAACATACACTATAAAAAGTTAGCAACGTATTTTTTAACATAATATTTTTTATTGATTAAAATTTATATGAAATACATCAGCTTTATTTATGCGAGATCTATATGATTTAGTGGGGGAAAATTCTAATATAGTCACAAACACAAATCCAAATCATTTAGACACACACAACTATACACATTAACCAATATTTTCAATAATAAAAATAATAAATTGATTTGTGGTTGTGATCACACAAGAATTGCTCTTTAGTGAGACTTATATAAATTGTAATCAATAAAAAATGTGTGTTAAAAAATGTATATTAAAATGTGTGTGGTTATCATTAATCGTGATGTGATAAAGATTTAAACGACAATAATGTATGTTTTTTTAGTAATAAAAGGCATGAAAAAGCACAAATGTGATGCCAAAGAAAGTGTATTTTTTAACAATAAAAAATTGCATCCATGTTCACACGTCAGCAACCACTAATTATCTAAAAATATTTTTAAAATAAAGGAAATGGGGCATGAACCAAACCATACAAAAAGTAAAGTTAAAAAACGGTGTAATAGTCATTTTGCTTTTTGAATTTGTAATGAATAATCATTTGATGATGCAATATGTTAGTTAAAATAATTACTTAGGTTGAAATTATTAGTTAATATTGTTATACAAGTCTCTCGATATACTTACTTGTTGTTATTTGCGTCCTTGTAAATACTTATTTACTCTCATATTAGTCCTGATATGAAAAGAGTTAATGTCAACAATGAAAAATTATTTTGATTAACAAAATGTATAATCATGAACTATTTTAAAATTTTGATACATTAAATGATTGTTGTACCTGTTCGTTACACATTCAAAGACCAAAATGACTATTATCCCAATAATGAATCTATTCATAAAAGAAAATACAATATTGTTCTAATAAGATGGGAGATTAAATTCGACACCATGTATAACCATGGCCGCATGTATAGTACAAGGTCATCAACACTTAAGCCTTAGGTCCCATATATTTTTAAATTTGTATTATATATATTAATTAGTAGTTTAGATGTGTTTGATTTGTTTGTTTAAAAAAAATGTGTTTGATTTGTTAAATATCTCGAGATCTCTATTTGATTTTAAAAGTTGTCATAGACTAGACAAAGAACGTAATAAGGAATTAGACAAATATATGAATTTTTGTCACTCGCTGAACTATGTTACAACTTTTTTGTCTTAGTACATATTATCAAAAATACTAAAATACATTGTTTTTATTTATCAATGTAAAAAAGATAAATATCTCTCTCCAATACATTTTGTAGTCATGTATAATTTTTGTATTGAAAGTAGTTGAAATTTAGTAATAGTGTAGATGATTGGTGTATAAAGCGTGTGAGTGTAGTAAACTATGAAGTATCAAGCTCAATTGTTAACGATCAAAAAGATAAAATTTATCAATACAATCATTGACCGTTAAATTCTTTTCTAAAAGAAATAAAATAACCATATGGTGGTCCGTCTACCTTTTACAGGGACCAGGATCTGCTGCTGTAATAAACCACACAGTTTCACATTGTTTTGATTTATGACCATTGGATCTTTATTGGCATGGCACTATTGTAATTTTGTAAAACCATCCAATGGCTGAAATGAAAACTGTGTTGTGCTTTACAGCACCAAATCCATATCCCTTTTACAGTCCAACAACATCTTACATGATATTATTTATCTTTGTGAATGAGGAGAAAAATATGGTCAAAATATGTCAAGTCAATAATGTATATTCTCAAATAGGTCATCTATTGAGGGACGGAGGGAGTATTAATGAAAAGCAACAAAAGCAACTCAAATAATGGTTATTTTATTGAAAAGTGGTGTGAAGTCCACTTAAGATTTGGAGTCTTAAGTTAGACCATGGGTCTTAAGAGACCCCTAATTTTTTTTTCCCACATTGGAGGTACCTATTAGGTATCGCGTCTTAAATGGTAAAGACCCTACCAATGTGGATGCTCTTAGAACTTTTACGATGAAGACATCTATGTTTTAGTACTTAAATGAATCTCACGTGTATATATCACTCATTTTTTTAAACGGAACCCGTTAATCATCTTTCAATAGCTTTATATTATTCATTTCAATATTCTAATATTATAAGGAATGTGGCCCTGCGGCTGATTCAATGCATGACGAGGGTGTGTACCTGCACACCCTGAAAATTGCACTTATACCCATACAATTTTTGCATTTTGACCAACCTGGTTTTTTTTAGTTTGCATCTTAAGCCCAAATAGTTTGCACTTAAACCCCAATTATCATTCATATGACAGAGATGTTAATGGATATCCATGGATGCAGATAGTGTGATATCTGTGTCCGTTTCGTTGGATAAATAAGAAGGGTCAAACACAAGGTCGGAAGGTTTGGTCAAGCTCTCCTACCACTTGGCCATGTAGATGGTGCTGCTTTTCTTTTACAAAGCTAAGATATAACCTGATAACTTGTTTTTCCTCTCCTTCTTTTGTATTTGTCCTTTTTTTCTTCCTTCAATTTTTTCACTTTAGATACTAGGGCTATGATTTTTCTCTCTTTTAATGATATTATTAACACTGTGTTTGGTAGAGTAGAAATAGAGAAGAGAGATGGAAGGAAGAGAGATAATGAAGAAAGATAGTGAAGTTACCATGTTTGGTAGTGAAGAGAAATAGGGGAGAATGACTAAAAACATGTGGACCCCACACAAAGTCCTTTCTCACCAAAGTTGAGTTGAAAGCGAAGGAGATTAGTGATATTTTTGTGTATTCCTATTATACCCCTCGTCTAATTCAGTAATTCAATATGGGTTAGTGAGCGGTTAAAGGACAAAAAAGTTATTCAATATATTATACTACATACTTATCACTTGGAATTTGAAATAATAATATCTAAAGAGAGAAGAGAGAGTAAATTTTCAAGTGAGTATGTAGTATAATATATTCAATAATTTTTTTGTCCTTTAACCGCTCACTATCCCATATTGATTATATAATTTTTTTAATATCGTAAAAATGGTTATTGGACATTTAAAAATTTAAGGTAAAATTGGTCAAACATTAGTGACTATTTGTGTAAAAGAAGATATTTCATAGAATTAAAATGTGCAAATTTTTTATCTGGAAAAAAGTTTAAAAATTTTTACAACGAAATAATTTACACCTCCTAATCCAAGGTCCTGGATCCGTCAGTGCTGTGGGTTCCACTTAAAATTAGAGTGCTTAAGTGAGACCTATGTTCCATTAGGTACTCGAAATATATCTTCTCCAACGGAGATAGCTCATTGGCACCAGTTTTAAATAGAGATATACATCATTAAGGATAGTCTTCGAGTGTCGGAGACCCCTCTCAACCCCATTTGGTTAAAAAAAAAAAGTGATTTAAAATAGAAAATTCCTCCATTAAAGAAGTCATGTGATTTTTTGCGAGGTGGACAAAATAAACTTTTAGTACGAGCAATTGAAATCTCTAGTTTTTTATGTTCAATATATAGGACAAATGGTGTTAATGAACAACAAAGAAGAACGGATAACTAGAATTTGCATTGTAGCACTCAGCCACATCCATAGATATTTAATGCCCAAAAGACTCTGCAGATTGGTAACATAATATACAAATAGGAACATAGATGCAATGCAACCATGATCTATGTGAATTCCAAAAGGGGAGAGTTAAATTCATGGAATGCAAGAATACATGTTAGAATTGTTACAAAATATCTATAGGAGTTGCTAACGTGTATTTATTAGATTTTTTAATTCACTCAAGTAAGATGAGTTTTATAATTGTTACATCCATCACAAAGTGTTTTTAGATAAAATAAAAATTCTACATGCATATGTAGATGCTAACGAATTTAAGTATAGGACAAATCCCCCTTTTTTTTAAAATAGGGTATCCTCCGTGCAACTGCAGAGATTAATTTATCGAGTTTTATGAGACCTAAATGGACGGCAAATTCTCCCTAAGAGTTTTAACGCTATTTTCTTAAATGTGCAATAACTAGTTTCATAACCTATATTAGCCTATAACCACTACTCATTTGATGGGATTCTAACTAATGGACATGAGTTGATTTATTAAGCATACTACAAAAAACAGACAAGGAAACAAATTGTGATGGCACAGATGGTTAGGCCTTACGTTCACACGCGTTGCGACTTGGATTCTGGTGCAAAACTCTGCAATTGGTAGGTTATATGTAACCTTGCATGAGGGTATGCCTCCCCTAATCTAAATTTTCTAATATATAAAAAAATGAACAAGAAAAGTAGGAAACAAATCAAGGAAACAGTATAAGCTGCACCTTGCAAGTGTGGTAGCAATGTATTGCTAGCCAAGGCAAGATAGTATACCATTTCAAGAGGACAACAGTGTATAAACTATGTTCTTAAAATAAAAATCTCATGCAAATGCAATAATGCATTTATCAATTCCTCATCCACAATTCTAAGCATCAAAATTTCCCCTTGATAAAACATTTGATCTCTTCATACAATCTCAGATTTGGTTCTCTGCCACAGTATATGCTTAACTTCTCCAAACTTGAAAACGGAGCAAAACTATGTTTTGTGATATGGTAATAGAACCGCGATAACCACAAGTAAAAGTAACAAAATGAAGAAACCAATTGTGAAAAGTTGAGATCAAACTTTGGGGTTGGAAATGAAATTATCTAAAACAGTTATATGAACTGGAATCTGGCTAACAAAATAGCAGACAAATGTCATAATCCAGGATTTAAGCCGCAAAACTTCATGCAAACATTTCCGCAATCATCTCCGAGATGGCTGAGTACGATCCAAAACCACATGATACAAGACCTACTATAACCACTGTAACACATAGTAGTACCTGTAGATATATGAAAAGGAAAAAAACGATAGCCAGATATTGGAGGTTATATTATCATAATAACTATAGAACAAGAAATGGTTCAAAATATTTGGTCTTGTAACAAAAATATATGATGGTCTAACATTTCTACATTTATGGATTTGTATTAGTAACAGTGTACATTTTTTAACTCTGCCGATACAAATTCTTGAAATCAAGAAACAAATCGAAAATAAGGCGGTACTATACTACTATTCTGATTATTTGTAAAAGTAAAAAATATAAATGGAAAACTCTTCTCTAATCAAACGTCCCCTATTGTTCGCATATTCAATTTCTTTGACCTATTATGATTATCGGTAATAATACAAAATAAAAACAGAAAACTTTTCTCTAATCAAACACGCCCTATTGTTTGCATATTCAACTATCCGTCCACCTCAGACATAAATCACAATGTATCAACCACTCCAAACAGACTAAAGCTATATTGTAATGTTACAAGTTTTTTTCAGATTCAAGTCGTTTGGATTGTCAAAACACGTTATATGAAATAACATAAAACAGTAAATTTATGACTAGGACAATTTGAGACAATCATTATACCTGAGAGCGCTTGATTCTGCCTCCCTTGATGCTTAGGAAACAAGCAGATGGTAGAATAAGGGACTGCATCCAAGGTTGGATTTAATTTAATCATCTAAATGATATATATGACTAGTTAATGAAAGAAACTGAATCAAACAGTTAATGAAGGAAACTTACAACAAACATTGTGAGCAAGGATCCAATTAATGACATTACCAAACCTGCAAAAACATAATCCAACAGTGCAACAATAAAATCATTTACTCAAGTATTAAAATTAAAATTGAATCTTAAACCTTATCATATTTCTTTGTTATCTGTTTGTTTTAAATATGTAGTTTCAGAATCAGTAGACAAAATATTAAAGAGACGGTTAACTTGAAGAACGAAAGACTAACCGAAAAAGGGAACTGAAAGGCCAACAAGCAGTGTAGAAACAACTAGTGCTGTTCTGATGCAGATGGAGTAGAACTGAAAGTTTGGATTATATGGTGGTATCAATTCCTCTAGCGACAGTGCTACTGGAGTTAGACTCAAAGCATATGTGGTGCTAATTAAGAAATAACATTAATTTTTCATCTTAGAGGATACATAAATAAGAGGAAAGATTCAAAATAATCTTAAGAAAAAATGCAAAGATTTATTGTCTCTAACAAAATAAAATTTTAAAATAAGTCATTTTAAATCATTTTTACAGATACTTTAATTCTCATCAAAGACTATTTTAATTGACATTTATAAGTTTTCAAGATGAAATTGATGATTTTCATTTTCCAGGAACTAAATATGTATCTATTTTTTCACAAAGACCAATTTGAACTATTAACAAAATATTATACATTATAACAACAAAATCAATGAATATAGTCAATGATATAATTAGAGCTAAGAGATAAGGTGGAGAAGTATGAGACAATAATTGGAAACATGATTTTATATAGCACTTATAAAGGATATTTGGTAAATGGATTAACCACCTGCAAAACAAAACACATGATAAATAAAGTTAGAAATTTCTCTAACCAAGTAGCAAAGTTTATTAAGAAAACATGTTGAGTATAATGTAGAATGAGCATAGTAGCATACCGTAGTCCACACAGCAATCTTGGAGGCTACTAATCCTCGAGGCATGTTAAGAGTATACTGAGACAGTGTATTTTCTCCAAACATTGAGTATCCAACAACAGCTACGGTAAAATACATAGTTGTACAAATAGCAAAACTACATGAAAAAACATTTGCACATATTAGATTCAGAAAAAGAAACTTAGAAGAAATCAAATTTGTTTAATTTTTAATTACAAATTTCTCATTTTCATTTTATTTCTTACATTTAAAATATTTGTCTAATTTGAGTAAATACTCAATGTCATCCTTAAAATTGTAGGACTGTAACATTAACAATTGTTCCGGACCGGCTACTAAGGCCCAACGAGCCTAAGCCCAAATAAGACTAGCCCACGACAGCGATGGAGCAGGTTAAGCTCCGTGTGGAATATCGCACTGGAGCACGCCTCGGCCATCTGAGCCGTTGAGGCCATCTCTAACCGCCTCCTGCAAGGGCACTGCATTTCACGGAGACGATTATTCTCCTACACACATATATAAGGGTGATATAGTGTCACCCCCATGGTACGAATCACTTTTACCTTATTTCGCACATAGCCACTTCATTTCTCTCACTGATTTGGGCGTCGGAGTGCTGACATGCTTGGAGATACAATTCTCCTCCGCCATGAAAACCACGGCGAAGTTCGCGATCAACTTCCATTGCAATGGAACATCAAGCACAACCGTATTCATTTCTGGATCTTCATCGGACAGATCAACAATATTCCAAAATATACTCTCAAATTACAAAATGTTAAATTCCTCCCTCTATTGTTATTCACATTCACATGGACTATAATGACATTAAATTGGTAAAGTCGATAACACATTAATGATATATTTGATAATACATTCATACAAAAGGGGCGAACTTGATTAACATTTTACATTTCTAGAGTTAATTTTTTAATATGATTAATAAATAGGTTTAGTTGATATATCATATATGGTCCTACAATTTCAAGATGAAAGTGGATATATATACTAGTATATGAATAAGTTGTTTTGCTTACCAAGTCAAGAGTACTTTAGGGAATTGATTTCGATTTGCCATAGCAGTATACAGATTTGGGAACACAGCATGTCCAGCGAAACAGTAACCATAGAGACCAAGAGCAACAGGGAATGTTGAAAGCCTCAGTGTTATTGTTCCTTCTGTATGCATGGGAACATCATCTACCACTCCAACCCACAACAAGCACAGTACCACTAAAATCGTTGCAATCACTCCACAAGCTAGTACAACATAACATAAATGTACATTCAGTGCTATAGTCATCTTTCCAAACAAGTGTTATATCCAAATTATCAGATGAACTACATATACTTGCAAAAAAAAAGAAGCATTTTTACCTGATATGTAACTTAAAATGCGAAGGTCCCGGAGCCAAACGGTGGGAAGAATAGCCAATGTGCTCAAGATTGCAAACAGAATGTGTGCATTCAATTCAAATCCACCCAAACTTAAGTGTGCATTTGGAAATAATGAAGATAGATTGTCACTTTCCATTATTATGTATTCAATGCAACAAGCCTGCATAATAATAGATATTTATGGTAGACGTTTGTCACATTAACATGATAATCATAAATCTCCAATTCAAGATAAATTAATTCATAGATAAATCTAGTAGTTGGTACTTTAGCAATAATATGAAAATGTTAAATCCAGATAGATACTCTCTTAAATTATGTTTATATTCTGTTGCTATGACAAATAACAATAACGCAGATGTACTTACATATAATTCCATGTATAATATCACCTGTATCATACAAAAGAAAAATGAAAAATAAAACGGAAGGTAAGACATAAGAAATAATGGTTTTAGATTAAGTTGATGGAAAATAAGAATATGTAAAAAGGACTTACTGAAATGACAACACGTCCATAAGTACCAAAAGCAGCTTGGCCAATGTCAGGATAAGTTTCAAGTCCAGGTTGACTGTCCAAGCAATAACGCAACAGCAAGCCAGTGTAGAAGGAAAATACTGAAAATATCAGTAAGATTGAAAGTGCAGCCCATCCACCTTCTTTGAGAGCATAAGGGACAGAAAGGATTCCGACACCACAAAGAGCATTTATGCCTGCAGCATAAGCCAAAACATGAATAAAACATTAATACTACATTGTTACATTATGATGGGTCTATTACATTATATCAGTTAAGAAAGGATTACTTGTGTAGCAAGTAATCATTAGACGGTTAGACGGGTAGTTAGAAAATGATGACTTGTGCAACAAGTAATCATGAGTTCGTTAAGAGTTAGTAATCTTGTGTTTGTTACACATAATAAGCTAACATAGAGACACTCTTGTGTATATATACAACTTGTACTAGCTCAATTCATCAATGAGAAATCTATTTTCATTCATTTTTCTCTATTCATAATAGGGCCTATTTGTTTCTGTTTTAAGATTAAAAGGCAGAGGCTGTAGCACTAGCAACACACTCTTTTATCCGGCTCATTTAGATTTCAACCGATAAGAAAGTGTGCTGAAAAGGTGTTATTTTTTGTAGGTAGCCTTTCAAGGACTATCATGCGGAGTGGCGTGTTGCAAATATAAAAACCAACATTTTGCCTTCACATAACAGATGAAGCTTTTAGGAGTTAGAGAGAAAAGCATGAAAAATGTTCAATTTAACAGTGAAAAATTGAGAAAAATTCACAATTTGCAACATTGACATATCCACTGACTCATAATCAAACTGAAGTCCTTATGGAAATGGGAGTTCAATTCAACACAAAACAGTTTATTCAATGTAGCATATATATTTGATTTTTTTTTGACAATCATATATATTTGATTGGTTATTGTGAAGATGGTAAATTGCTATGATAACTCAGATAAGTATGATAAGCAAAATGTTTTCAATCCTATATGATTCAAGTCATAAGTTTTGTACATAAAGAGAGGAAAAAGTTCAAGCACTTCCATTAAATAACTATTCTTCCAAGTATAAACATCTGTAAATATTTCCATTTCACTAGGCAATTCATGTATAATCTAACAATTAGTGTGCTTCATTTTTATTAGATATGTAATATAAACTTACAATTAATTACCTCTTCTTTTAATGACAAATTTTTTAAATATTCACCAAGGTAAAGAGGGGTTGATATATTTTTATGAAACTAAATATCACAAAAGGTTCCACTACTTATGTACTTACCATTAAGCACAGCTTGTCCAAAAGTGCATTGACCAGGAAAATGAACTTCATGAGATATCTTGGGAGTATCCTTCCTAATTGAAGACTTCCTAGATGATAGGGGAGGAAGCAATATCTGAGAGCTACGGCGATGCTGCTCGTCGACCAACGGTGGTAGCAGAGGCTTTTTCTCTGGCTGTAAAGTTTCAGCAGTTGGCCTCCTTGTCAAAGTTGAACCGAGAAAAGAACTGCCTAATCTTGCCAATGACGTCGTTCCAAGAAATCCTATATTCGGCGATGGCATGCTACCATACAGATCAATGGATTGCCTGAAATTTTAATCACATCATCAGAACTAGATTTCAGGTTTGACGCATTTAACTTAAGGTGGTAAACTTTTGCAATCAAATGATAAAACAGAAACTATACAAGGGTGATAAATTTTCTTAAACTTTTGGTAATATGACAATAAGGCAGATCCTGTTTTCACTATAAACTGAAGCTAATCACAACAGTTCCATGTTAAATTGATCATATACTAACATTAGTAAGGCATGATTTTTCAGAAAGCGCATCCACAGTTTAAAACCTTACGAAAAACCATTGATTGTGTGCTTGGTTTTACATAAGAAACTATCAAAATTGATTTTGTATTTGTCAAACATGACTTAAGTAAAATCTGGGATGGTTCATGGTTGGTTGGCTTGAGGTATACTTGATTTTACCTCAAAACCTTCATTTTACTTTGTACATATTCGGATTGGTAGACAGTTTGATGAAACACCGTTTTCTACTATGTTTCTGATAAAAACTACACTCTGATCTTCAACAAAATCACAGTACTAATGAAATTTTGTCAAACTTACCGTAAATTCAAACATACACTATAACTGATAAAAGGAATTAGAGTTTGCACTAGATTACAAAATTTACACTAAAGTTAAAACAAAACTCATCCAAATTACAATCATTTTACTTCAACACAATTTTCATCAAATCAATGTCATAAAACCAATTTCATTTAAAATTCGACTTAAATGATATGAATTGTTAATGTAAAACAGTTTTACACTGACATCCAATGAAAATTCACTATTTTGCCACCTCACTAAAGTTTATTTTGAAATTGATGGTATGACATGGAAAAATGATGGTATCTCATTGGATAACAGTGTAATTATTCATTGAAAATCATCATCCTATCATGTTTCATGCAAGAGGCAAATAATTCACAATAAACAAAGGAACTTACCTGTAACTTTGAGGCCATGCCATGCTGTAAGAACTGGGCCTCCTCTCTCCTTCATTCTCATCAGAGTCATTGGAAAAGTCTGATTCATTTCCATCATTCACTTCTCTTCCCAACACCTTCTCTTCATCTTCATCACTCTCAATGTAAAAACCTTGATCTGAAGGAGAATTCTTCATCTTTTCACACCCTGCAAAAATCAACAATGCTTTCAATGATCTAATTCACCTTATAGAAAATTACACAGAATCACAAATCACAAAAAAATAAAATAAAAAACAGAATTCATATTCATATTTCATGAATTTGAATTTGTTCCCCGTAGAATCATAAAACAAAGAAACCTTAATGTTGGTAAGACACAAATTTTCCGTATGAAATGCGACTCAAAAGGGTGTTCAGATCAATCATAATCAATGAGCTTCTCCACTATTTAAATTACTTCTTTGGTTTCACTCTTTTTTTGTCTTTTTCCTTAAAAAGTGTGATTGAAAGTGACACAGAGATAAAGAAAAAGACCTTTGTTAAATCTTTATCTGTCGCTCGTTTGTGAAAGTGAACATTCACAATAAACTTCGTGTAGTGTACTTGTTTAGAATTTAATGATTATAATAATGACCAAATCTGGCGGAACATGACAACGAGTGGAGTTTAATTGTTAAACGAACATTACCTATTATTAGGTTGATGTTCTTTGGCACGTGGAAAGTCATGTGCATGGATTCATAACGGTCTCATATGAGACAAAAACAAGCATGGTTTCTTGATTTTCTTGCCACAAAGATGATGTTGTTTGCTAAGGTTTTATTTTTGTTAATAATTAGAGTTTACACTCATCATCACACATGCTGCACTGACACACATGTAGTCATGATAATTTTGTTTCCTATTGATAATGGATAAGTTCTTCTTTGGTCACAAGGTTTAATTTGGGTAAGTAAGTTTGTTACAAAATTAAAACAAAAAACACTAAACAATGAAGAATATACAACAAAATTTGTTAATAATGATGAATTGAATATCGTGTCACAAAAAATTATAATGTAACAAAATTTTACTTATGAAACTCGCTAAATTTACTTGCTAAAAAAGTTTATTTTCTAATTAGTGGTTATATATGAATATGGTAGATCAAATATTTGAAATATTTAGAACGTATTTAATGGTAATGTAAAAAAGATTTAGTCGAGACTAGGATGAGCTGAAATTTAATGTTCATAATCATAATGTATTTTATCCAAAATGTATATATACGTAGTATAATTAATTAGCCACAAAGAGGGTTTTAAATTTTTGGAACAAAAGGATTTTAAATTTTAGCGAATCAACATGGGTAAGTAAAATGGTCACTTTGTAAGGTTCTGGTGTTGTTCTAATGTTGCAGCTCTTGGTAAAAGCTTTCTCTTGGAAAGCTGAAATGTAACATTGATTCAAGTAATTTCTTTGCTTCTCAAAATGTTTGAGATACTAATGCTTATATGTCTACAACCATAGCTAATTTATGAGCTTCTAAGCTACTTAGTATTAGAATGAGAGGGCATCGGTATTTTCCATGCTCTCTAATGGACTACTATGATCGGCTCAGAAAGGATTACTCATGTGTCAGTTAGCAAATTGGTTTGAGATAATATCACCAAAAAGCTAGACTATGCTAATGAATAAAAAGAGAAGTTAACAAGACACAAAAAAAATAATAAAAGAAGTTGACAAAGTTGTTCACAACCTACCTAAAAAGATTTGGGTTTGGTCGATTTATTACATTATATTTATCGTTCATTGATGAGAAAGATAAACACAACTAAAAGATTAATGAAATCTACTAAAATAATTTGTATTAATCTAACATTTGTGTTTATCTCTAGTAAATAAATAGTAATTGAATGTTAGATAAATGAAACAAACTCACTGTAGAATACCACTATATAATATTTTTCTAATATCTATTGAAATTAACTTTCTTTTTATCAAAAAATAAAGTATACATTTTGCTAATAGTTACGTTAAAAGTTTAAATTTCTCATATCCTTGACTTTGAAAATGAATTTTGCTATAAATGAGTAACTTACTATGAATATTTTTTTTTTTTAAAAAAAAGTTACACTAACCCACTGAAATTGATATTAGAGATAATCGAATCTGAAGCTTTGAGATGAACACACTACAAGGTCCAAGGCCAACATCATCAAGTCAACTAAAGTGGATTACTTTATGTGAATATTAATTAACATTCTTAATTGTATAGTTTTTTTGTTGTTGTTAAAATGTTATTGGTACGAACTTTTTATCGCTGTTTAACTATGACCTATCTCCGCCAAAGAATCTATAGGCTACACAAGATGGATTCTCTTCTCCCAAATAGATTTTCTCGATACACAAAAGTAAGAGATCGAACTCATGATCACTTGTTTAAGGGGTTTAAATCTTTTATCATTTGGATTGATCCGTAATTGTGTGATTAATATAAACCATATTATATTAATGTTACTTAATATCATAAAAATATATTAATCTTTTTTTTGGTAGTGAAAAAAATGTTAATCTTACTTAATACTATAAATTATAAATATTTAAATAGGTAAATACATGTTATTATATCATATTTAATATATTTGAAATATTTTTTTGAACCCTGGACGCTCTACCTATTCACCTTAAAAAGTGAAATTTCTAACCACTAGGCCACGTGAACAAAAACTAATAAATAAATATATATTTGAAATAATTAAATTAATAATTTTTTAAAAAGATGCATCCAATTATTTAATTAAGTCAATTTTTGACCAAAATTAAATGATACTATAATAGTATAAATAAGTTTATAATTTTAGGTCAAAAAGTCAGTTTATAATTAATAACTTTATCTTGTAAAAAAAATTAATAATTTTATATTGTATAAAACTATTTTTTTTTTTGTGTAGTGATATTGTATAAAACTATTTCATTGAAACGAATTAGTTTCTTTTGAAAATAGTCAAATTCATTTCTTTATCGAAAAATAATTAAACATACTATTTAATTTATAAATCTATTTGTTTGATAACAAATAAATAATTGATGTGTGTGTTTCTCTTAAAATAAATTTGATAATTTAAATTATATATTTTTTACTATGAGGAACGCTATATAATACGGAAAACTATAGTATGGGAGTCACACAGTACATGTGGACGGTGGAGTCATATTTATAAAATATATAAAAAGCATAAATATTTTACAATCTAAAATATATCTTACGGTGTATATTCATTCGTCGTTTTTCGTCATTGTACTTCCCGTACCATGAAGCTTTTCCCTTTTAGTATATGAGATGAATTATATTCTCGTTGACCAATATCTATCCCTTATAAGTAATTAATTCAAATCATTTAGAAAAAAATTACATCAAAAATTACGTTGGTATAATTGTTAAAAAATATTATAGTCAAATGAACGACATTAATTCATAATTTTGTATGGTATCAATAGTCAATGTGGATAACTTTAAGAGATAGATATTGGTCAACGAGATAGATATGGTCAAAATGCATATAATCAAAATCAAAATCCACATAATCTCTTATAAGTAATCTCTTATATTTTTTACTAAGTTCTATCATGAAAATGCATATAATCAAAAATCAAATGACAATAAAATCACAATTATATCACTTTAATAATATTTTTTTCATGCTCATTCTTTTCTTCGAATATGGTGATAGTATAAAGTGTTTTAAGCGTTGAAGCAAAAATTTGCATAAGAGATAAACACTAAAATACACCATGAATCACTGCACAACTTGGTAAAAATTACAATCCATGCTTCTCTATAATGATTTTGTTGTGGGATCCAAATTTTAACTCTTAAAAATTTCTCTTAAAATCAATCTAAAAAGCAAAAAATCACCTTGATTACATCACTATAAAACTACAAGAATTACATAATAGTTTTTCGTGTTTACCTCTTACAACTTAAGAAATGATCACCAGCCAAATCTTGTAGTCCACGCCAGTAACCACCTTTTAAAAAAAACAACTCAACTTAATCAATTTTCATTCATCAATTGTCTTAACAGAAATCAAGTTATACTAATCATTAATCATAATTTATCAATTATAACATATATTAACGAGCATATTGAATCTTAAAAAAATATAATAAACATCAATTATCAATGATCTACTGATAACTTAATCGATTAACGCTTCTAGTTAATTGATTGACTTATTTATTTAATCAAATAAACTTAACATTGGATTGATTAACACAAATAGCATAATCAAAGACATATTAGTATCATACAAATTCCATATTCAATGCATCACCAATCATTCATTCAACAATCATAATAATAGTTTTTGGCACAGGGAATAAACTTTTTTTAACCATCAACACAATTCTACAACTATTGCACGTAAAGAATGATCATCCCATACCTTAGAACAACTTGTAAGAGCACAACAAATGAGTGTGTCTTAGGAGAGAATAAAGCGGCACATTAATTTCTAGTTTATGTACACATCATCCTTCTTCACTTTGCCCTAATGGGCCTTGTATAGTTTTGTTTGACAATAATGGACCTTGTATAGTATAAGCCCAAATCCTTATGTCTATCAAAATTTTATTAATTAAATCTAATTTAATTAAATAATTTGTGATTAATTATTTTATGTTTCAGACATTAAAGGTATGTCTTTTCGCTAGTTATAAATAATGAGTGCAAACATCATTGTTATCTAATTTATATTAAAATCGGTGATTCAATTTGAACCTTTTTGCGGTCATTTCCCTTCATCCAAATGTCTAATTGAACATAAGACATGACACATGTCATCCTTGCAGTGTCCGGGTATTTATTTTTCAATTGTTGGGATCGGTTGATTCATATACATCTTCAACTAGTGAGGTTTTGATGATGAGAAAATAACGAGGCAAATGAAAATTTTGTCTACTAACAATTTATTGAAGTGTCAAGGTAAGTTCGAAAAAGAAGATGCAAGTCACCTCGTGCCTCCAATCAATGGAACACGGGTATGTGAATCAACACTCTAACTGAATCAACACTATAACTCAAAGGAAGTAGGTTAGAGTTTCATGATGAACAAGTCCAGAACTATTAATGACAAGAAAGTGTTTGGTGCTTCTAATTAGAAGAAGTTGAAGACCAAACAAGGATTGAACCTTCACGGACTCTAGAGAACCCTTACTATAGAAGATCACAATTGTTTGACCGTCTTAAGTCAAGTCAGAAAAATGATATGCTTAAATGGATATCATAATCGTTCAAATTCATGCATACAGAGGAATAACATGAGTTAATCATCTAATTTCACTTGAAATATCAGTATACAAGTTACCGGCTAAAGTATTAGCCAAAATACTTGGGGCAGTGATGGACCAAATTGTATTAAAAATGAATCTACATTCATTAAAGGAAAACTTTTGCTGGATGGGGGTGGTGGCAAATGAAAAGGTTGGCTTAGAAAAAAGGTAAAAGAGAGAGTGCTTGATCTTTGAGGTTGTTTTTGAAAATGCCTTTGATTCGGTAAGTTGGAGCTCAGTGGATTGCATACTAAGGATTTTTCAGTTTTGGTAAATTTGAGTCCTACAAAAGAGGTGGCAATTAGCCAAGGTCTCAAGCAAGGTGATATGTTGGCCCCATTTTTTTTCTTTGCTAGTGGCAGAAGGTTTGACTGATTTAATGGAGATGGCGCTAGACTTGAGTTAATTTAAGGACTTTCGGATCAAAAATTCAAAGACATTAGTGGCATCTTCAATATGTGGATGAGACCATATTCTAAAGAGAGGCGCGCGTAGGAAATATATGGTCAAGGAATGCAATACTTAGATGGTTTGAGCTGATCTTTAGATTAAAGGTTAACGTTGATAATACTTGGTTGTTTGGTGTTAGTTCCACACCAATTTCATGCAAGTGGTGCTAGATGTCTTAAATTTCAAGGTGAGAAAGATGTATTTTATTTATCTCTTCTTATCAGTAGGTGTGAATCTAATCAGGGCTTCAACATTGGTGCTGGTGGTGGATGCAATTGAAAAAAGGTTAAACTCTTGAAAGAATAGGGTTGTTAGTCTTGAGCAAGAGTAGTACTGGTTATTTGGTATTGAAATCTATCTAAATTGTTTATTTGTCTTTCCTCAAAATGCCAACTTGTGTTTGGAAAAGTATTCTGAAACTTTAACTTAAGTTGTTATGGGGAGGGGAGGATGGTGGTAAAAAAATTGGTTGGGTAAAATGGGAGGACATTTGTAGGCCAAAGAGGTGTGGAGTTTTAAGAGTGGAACACTTAAGGTTTTTTAATATGGCTCTTTTATCAAAATTGAGGTGGAGGCTCTTGGTGAGGGTGATTCATAATCGAAGAAGGTGTTAATGGTAAAGTATGGGTTAAAGACTACTTTAAATCCAATAATGACTCGTGCTAGAATGAGTAAAGTAAATTCTTTTTAGTGGCAAGATATTTGTTACTTAACTGGTGATCTGGGCTGAGAGCTTGGTTTGTTTTTGGATGTAGTGAAGAAAAGCATGGATTGTGGAAATGCAACTCGTTTTTGACTTGACATTTGGTGTGGAGACATCCCACTAAAACCCACATTTCCGTGGTTGTTTTTGGTGTCCGAGCCAAATAATTGTTTGGTCTATAAAATAGGGGAATTGGTGGTGCATAAGTGGTGTTGGTAGTTTTCATGGAGGTGTGTGCTTTTGGTTTGGGAAGCAGTGTGTTTGAAAAATTGTTGGATAAGTTTCGGACGGGGCAACTAACAAGGGAATAAGAAGGATTGAAATGAAGTTCACATGATCAAGGTTGCTTTTCCATTAGTTCTAAAATTCGGGCACACAGTGGACAAATGTCCTACAAGATGTCCGGGACACCAGGAATGTCGTACGCGGGGTTCTAGGCACTTAGCTATGACAACCTAACACAATAAATAATAAAAAATAAGAGAAATGCTAGCAACACACCTTCTAACACACACTTTTCAACACACTCTCTTTGATTGGTTGAAATTCACATGGGACCCACCAAATTTATATGGGACCCATGTGAATTTTAACCAATCAAAGAGAGTGTGTTTAAAAGTGTGTGTTAGAATGTGTGTTGCTAGCATTTCTCAAAAAATAATAAAGTAAAGTGCATGAAAGGAAGAACACGAGATATTTGCTAACCCAGTTCGGTGCAACGTCACCTACGTCTGGAGGCATCCATGCCAAGAAAGAAAATCCACTATAATAGTTTTGGTTCGTAGACTTATATGATCAAACCTTGATCACTACCTTGACACCTAAACACTACCCAAGAATTTCTATCTAAGACTCCCCCTAGATATGAGATCCCATCTCACTTTGTCTCAATCACACAACCCATGATTTCAAAAATGATTACAATCAAATAGGATAAAAACTAATAAAAGAAAACCTACTCTGGCAAGATGCACTAGAGTGGTTAACAAAATACAACTTAACTAATTAGTCCAACTCAATGCATCAAGGTGATACAAAGAGAGACTCAAAAATAACAAGGAAACACATGAAACCCTAAATGACTCTCTTTCAATATAACGACTTCGATCACCTTCAATAGGTTTCAGTCGTCCTTTATATAGACAGAGTATGATGGGCTTGATCTTCAATCGGGCTAAATAAATACAGCTGATCCAATAGAGTCTTCAACTACAATCTTCTAAAAGCAATACTAAAGGTTTCCTAAAATGTTTAGGACATTAACTTTCAAAATATGGCAAATCTTAAACCGACAAAGTATCTTCTAGAAACACACGCCTCTTGGAGCACAAGTCACGTGAGTCATATCTTCAAACAAATATTCAGTGATCTCATGCGAAAGCCAAATCTTCCAAGAATACAAAACAAGGCATAGCAATTTTTCTCTACCCTCAAATTAATTGAAAATTATTTTTCTACTCTACTTTTAAAAAAATTCCCAAATATACCCTACTTTTTTAGATTCTCTGCCATCCCAAAACCTCCCATTGTGTGATACCTTTTTTTTTGGACTTATTATATCCCACAACCTCCCGTTGTGGGATATCTTTTTTTTTAAAAAAATATTATGTCCCACAACCCCCTTTGTGGGATATAATAAGTCCAAAAAAAAAGTATCCCTCAAGGGTTAGTTATGGGATACAATAAATCCAGAAAAAAAATAGGTATCCCACTAGGGGAGGTTGTTGTATGACAAGGAATCTGAAAAAGTAGGGCATATTTGAAATTTTTTAAAAAGTAGGGTAGAAAATTCCAATTATTTTTAGGGTAGAACATCTTGCAAAAACTTCTTGTTTTAACAAAATGCAGCCAACATAATATAAAAACCCAACAAGTTCAATTTATTTCTATCTTACCAATTCTATTTTCCCTCCTCCTTTAGCCTTGGTGGAACATCTTGATTATTTGCCTTTGGTGTGGGAGAGCTACGCACCATCAAAGATTATAGTGTTTTCTTAGCAAGTACTTCTAAAAAGTATTCCAACTAAGAAGAGTTTGTCTAAAAAGAGAGTGCTCGTGGGTGGAGTGGATTTGGGGCTGGCTTGTTACGATGAAGTAAATGAGACGGAATCACACATTTTTATAAAATGTGAACTTTCTAGTGTAAATTTATATGGAGTGTTCAAGTGGATAGATGTGATGGTGGTGATTACGGATAATCATCAAACCTTGCTACAATTTTTTGAGTTTGGAGAGAAAAGAGAAAGGGGTAAAATGTTTTTTTTGATGATATGACATACAGCGGTGTGATTAATTTGGAACATACGAAATGAATGAATTTTCAACTCAAAATTGAGTTTTGTGGAAGAGGTTCTTGATGCAATTAAAAGCCTATCTTGGAGTTGATTTTTGGATATAAAAATTGGGTTCTTTATGCCTATTTTGTGAATGGTTTACTTTACCGTTAGATTGTATTCTTAGATAGATCTGTTAACTTTTTTTATTGGAGTCTAACTCTCTCCCTGGATTTCTTGTACTACATCAAATTTTGTGGTTTAGTTCCTCATCAATATAAATCTTTCTTTGCTGCTAAAAAATTATTTGTAAATGTCGATCTCCATAGGGACCGCCCCATTTCCGTTCTGCATACGAGAATTTTTTTCGTGAGGATGGAGAAGAAAGTTCCCTATGATTCCATGAGGGTAGTGCGGGGAAGGGGACTGAGAACATGCTTGTTGTTAGTTTGCAGTGCGATTTGGATCAACTTTGAAGAAAAGTCATCCGATCCAAAAAAAAAAAAATTATCCGATCCAAATATATGCAGTTTAATTTAGATTAGATTTTGAATATCCAAAAAGAACATGTAAATTTTTTATTTTTCATCTCAATATTACACAAAGGTGGTAAAATAATAAATTTGTTGCAAAATCTAACATAAAATATATTAAAAGATTAAGATTACAAAATGAAAATGATTGATTATGTTCGACAAGTATGAAATAGTAATAATATAGACAAGATTAATGCAATATATAATACTTTTTTATAAAATAAATAATTATTAAAATTTATGTTTGCGGTTTGGCTCGATTTGATTTGGTTTTGAAAAAGCGATCCAAAATTTAATTCGATCTATACGGTTCTTACAAAACAATATTCAATGCATCCAAAAACATTTTACGGTTTTATTTACGATCGGTTTGAATTTCAACACCACTACCTCCCGCCATGTTGGAATCCGTCCCCAAGCAAAAAATTATTCGTAAATACAAATATGTCTTTTCACAAATACAAATATTTCTTATGTATTCACCAAAAAAAATATTCCATATGTTATGCCTATATGTCTTTTCACACGATATGTGTAAATATTTATTTTATATATAATGTTTACTATAATATTACTTGTTTTATGGTAAACTTTTAATCATTTTACCAACTAACCGAGTAAAAATAATAGAAATTTAGTTAATTTTTCATGTTGATGGAGCTCTAGGGGGACTGTGGGGATCTGCGAGGATGCAGACGGGCAGGAAAAACTCTCGAACGTAGGAAATGGGGATGGAGAACAATTGTAGTGGCGGGGTAAGGAGTGGAGAAGTACTCCCGCCTTGCCCCATTGCCATCCCTACAAACACCCCGTTATAATTAACTCTGTTAGTTCCATGCGAATTCCCCACTTGTAGTCACCGGTACACCATGTCTCTGATATGAATGTCTTAAGGGAATTTCTTTTACCCCCTCTGTTCTTTCACGCGCCCTCCAACATACCAAAAACCTCCTTGTGTTTTTGGATTATATAATTCGAAATGATATTTTTCCCTATATTTTTGGTGGACAAATACATTTTTTACCAATTTGGATTTTAAAATTTGAAGTGCTTGTTTTTTATCGAACTATAAAATCAGAACACCTATAAACCCTCTTTTGCCAAAAAAATCATGAAAAAAATAGGTTCATATTATACAATCTGAAATCTATCAACATAAAGACTGAACTTGTTTTGTGATAGGGATATGTAGTTTACCATAATAATCCACGGCTCTAGTGTCTTATGTTTCAGGTCATTGTTAGTTGTTACCACTGTGTCCTAGTTGAAAATACAATTTTTAGACTACTTGATCAAATTATTCTGAAAATTGGCTAGGAGAACATAAAAAAAAAATCAAGGAACATTACTCCTATAGAAGATACTTCTTATGTGACTTCGCTCTTCAAAATCCAAAATTTCATTGTTCAGACAAATTTTTTAATTTTTTTTAATTTTTCATTTTCTTAAAAAAAATTTGAAAAAATTGCATCACCTTTATTTGCTTTTTAGAATTTTTTTTATTATAATGACAACTTTTATAATTTTTTACTCTGTTTTAAAAGCCAAATTTGCAGCTGCTGAAATAGTAGGATGTTCTGATCACTGCTTATATATAAGCATATTTTGAATTATATAAGCATATTGTAAAATGTTGTGTTAGTTCAAGCACAAGATGATAAATGATTTGCCTGACTCAACGTTCTTCATCAAACAATGTCTTAATACAAAATTCACCAAAACGAGACACCTTTTTAGTATGCAAGGTTAAAATTATAAATAAAACTAAGGCATGGTTGTTTCATGACTATGCTTCTTTAGAGTAAACTCTAAAGTCACGTTTGAAAGCAGGGCGCAATTTTCTGTGTTTTTATTTTGAATGTAATGATGGTTAAATAGAGTTACTGGCAAGGGAGGTAAGAGTCTACATAAAACTATAGGGTGTATCACATTTCAATGAAACTTTTGGGAGGTCAAAGCAATTTCCCCTTTAATTAAACAAGTGATCACATGGTCACATAGCAAATTCCTGCAACCAAGTGATCTCTAGGAGAACTGCAATTAAACAAATAAATTTGACCAAACATATTATAAAATACACCACAATAATTCTCAAATAGATCAACTTATATGCACCTAACAAGAATTAAGGGTCTCTTTGGGAATTTGAAGGGGAGGGGAAAACATTGGGCGAAATAGGGAATGGATGAGAGAGAATGAGGGTGAAGTTTTTGACCTTATTTGAGATATTGTATTTGTAGAGAATGATAAGAGAACAAACTCTTATGATTAATATAAGTGAACTTTGATGTGGAACAATTTCTGTAGAGGAACAATTTATGCAGAGAATGATAAGAGAACGAACTCTTATATTTGAAGAAATTATAAGTGAACTTTGATGTGGAACAATTTCTGCAGAGGTTTGGATCTTGTAAATTGTTGTAAGTCTCATAGAAATCTTCAAGTCTTCACTCCTTTATATAAAGGTGTGAAAGAGACGTTGTTGATTGCCAGCACATCAAAAGAGTCGTTGTTGAAGCTTGATCAAATCACCAATGATCTGTTGCTTGATTTGGTTATTGTCCTATGAAGAACAATTTCAAATCCATTCCATGTATAGATTAAAACAGCGTAGGTGCAGCTGTATCCTTGTACAATAGCAGACATGGTGAGTGGAGTAGTGGAGTGGTGGTTTTACAATTGTACTATTGTCCTTTTTATGCGTTCTTCAATGGATAAGCATCCAATGCCTTCAAATTCCTATGAAATAGCCGTTGCTCCAGGTTTCCATTCCTTCTGTGTACATAGGCATGAGTATAACAACTTTTAACAAACTTTGAAACTTCCAGTCTTTCAGCTTCTGATGATCCTCAGCTTCTGATGATCTTCAGAACCTCTGATGACGTTAGCTTATGGTGAACAACTTCTGATAAGGGTGCTTCTGATCTTCAAAACCTATTGTCTTCAGAGCCTCTTTTCTTCAGATGCATTCTTGCAACTCAAGCTTCCTTTTTGTAGATTCAATTGCTCTCATTTGATCTTCAGAACCTATGCTTTATTTAAAGACACTCAAAATTTTGTCCATGGTCTTGCACACTTTAACAAATATTAGCATATCCAATTGACATTTTTTAATACCTTATTATCATCAAAACTCAGAGGGTAATTTTAAACACATTTTGTTCCAACAAATATGTCTTTTCACAAATACAAATATTTCTTATGTATTCAACAAAAAAACTATTCCATATGTTATGCTTATATGTCTTTTCACACAACATGTGTAAATATTTATTCTATATAATGTTTACTATAATATTACTTGTTTTATGGTAAACTTGTAATCATTTTACCAACTAACCGAGTAAAAATAATAGAAATTTAGTTAATTTTTCATGTTGATGGAGCTCTACGAGGATTTTGGGGATCTGTGAGGATGCAGACAGACAGGAAAAACTCTCAAAGGTAGGAAATGGGGATGGGGAACAATTTTTGTGGCGGGGTAAGGAGTGGAGAAGTACTCCCGCCTTGCCCCATTGACATCCCTACAAACACCCCCCTTATAATTAACTTTGTTAGTTCCATGCGAATTCCCCACTTGTAGTCACCGTTACACCATGTCTCTGATATGAATGTCTTAAGGGAATTTCTTTTACTCCATCTGCTCTTTCATGCGCCCTCCAACATACCAAAAACGTCCTTGTGTTTTTGGATTATATAATCCGAAATGTTATTTTTCCCTATATTTTTGGTGGACAAATACATTTTTTATCAATTCGGATTTTAAAATTTGAAGTGCATGTTTTTTATCGAACTATAAAATCAGAACCCCTATACACCCTCTTTTGCCAAAAAAATCATGAAAAAAATACGTTCATATTATATAATCTGAAATGTACCAACATAAAGACTAACTTGTTTTGTGATAGGGATATGTAGTTTACCATAATAATCCACGTCTCTAGTGTCTTACGTTTCATGTCGTTGTTAGTTGTTATCACCGTGTCCTAGTTGAAAATGCAATTTTTAGACTACTTGATCAAATTATTTTGAAAACCGCTATCATCGGATCGGATTTCAGACCACCTTTTCAAAACTGAACCAAACTGAACCGAACCGCAAAAGTAGATTTTAATACTTTTTTATTATTTTATTAGTATTATATATTGTTGAGGCAAAATCCCTAATTAATTTTAAAGATAACAAACCTTGATGATTAATGAATTAATGGACTTTGATTAATTTGTTGGTACTTAACTTGTGCTCTTGAGTGGTTAATTAAGACAGGAACAAGTTTCAATTCATACCAAGATTCAAAGAATCAAAAGACATAAAGACTTAAGAACTCAGTCAGAGTTCAGAAAGTTAAAAAGAGTTCAGAAGGTTGGACAGAGTTCAGAAGGTTGTTCATGATGAACATCAA
>Ga0228710_1001696_pt1 | contig 33627 bp, 21 predicted proteins | sample MedpolnodulmetaG_FD_177995 | JGI IMG/M metagenome (GOLD analysis project Ga0228710, IMG submission 177995) | Root nodule microbial communities from Medicago polymorpha collected in Santa Monica, California, United States - pink nodules | ecosystem: Host-associated > Plants > Roots > Nodule... | reverse complement strand
CCTGAAAGAGACTTCTATGCTCAAGGACAACTCCAAGAGACTTCCTTTGCTCAATCACAACTGAAAGAGACTTATCTTAACAATTACAAAGAATTGAATAAGGTTTTGAATACTTGATATACAATCAAAGGTATTCACAATACAATACGAAACAGAACAGACTCTGTTTTTCTAGACACTTAAGAATTCTAAGATATGAACAATTGAAAGAATTCTCTAAGTTGTTGATGTTTTGTTTTCGACGTTTTTCACAGAGTATTGGCCTTGTATATGCGTGTATATCTGTCTAGATATATTATTCTCTAAGTCTTCATCCCTATTTATAGAGGATTTGAGAGACGTTGAGAATTTAGCCGTTACATCAACTTGTCTTGCTTGAAGCTTTGATTCTTCACCATTGATCCTTTGCCTGATTTGATAGTTGTCCTATGAAGAACTAATTTCAAATCCATTCCATTATAAAGGGAACAACGTCTGCAGCAATGTTACTGTTATTCTTGTCTTGATGTAGAGACAAAGTTGCAGAGATGGTGGTTGTAGAGTTCGTGGTCGTACACTTCGTACATCGTACTTTGTCAACTCTGGTGAAGTTGCTTCTGACGAGGTATGCTTCTGATGACCATTGCTTCTGATGACGTGTCTTTAGGAGCTCTTCTTCAGACTCGTTTCTTCAGATGCACTTCTTCAGACGCATTTCTTCAGACGCATTCTTCCAGACGCTTCTAAGCTTCAAATAAAATTCCTTTGCTCTTGAACTTGTTCAATCAGAATCTTTATGAATAGCACTTTGATTATGGATCCTGTACACTTGAACAAATTGTTTAGCATATCCAATTGATGATTTTTAATACCTTATTATTATCAAAACTTAAGAGGTGATTTTGAGAAACACCCTTTGTTCCAACACTACTGAGACCTAACCCCGGTAATGTTGCTTGTTAAATATTGTGAGTGAATGCCGGAAAGTGTGTTGTCCCGTGTTTAACAAGATGGTTGAGTGGGAAAACCCCATAAGGCCACCAGGTCACCATAAAGATGTATACCGTTATATCTCACTATATCGTTGCAAAACGATGTCATAACTGATTCTTGTCTTAAACCACACTTTTATTCTTGAGATCTTCAAGTTTTTTAGTTGTTTCCCTAAATTGTCATTGCTCTTAAACTTATTTTTATTGTTGTGACACAAATGATTTATTTTATTTTTATGCAAAGAAATTTATCACTAAAAAGCTACATCAAGCTATAGTGTCTCGGTCCCTATTGATTCGATCTTTTTATAGTGTTACTTAAGAAAATATATATACTTGCATTGCATTAAGTAAGATCCCTGAAAACACAAAGTGTTTTGAGAGCATACCATGTTTAGATAATGAATACATTCATAATTGATATAGCAAATGAATTATGCTCATTACAAAACAGTTTTTGCTCATTTCCAACTGAAATGACCAAAATGCCCCTGCGTGAGTTAACTCACGCTAGTGTTAATTTCAAATAAATAAATGTGAGTTAACTCACGTTTAGTAATATGCAACTTTTTTTCGAATTTATTGAATAATATGCAAGGAAGAAAGGAAGAAAGGAACATAAATAATACACAATATTATTTAGATGACAAAATCATAAAATAAATGCTAATATAAATAAATAAAAAGGAAGAAACGAACATAAATAATAGATATAAAACCTCATTTTATTAATAATTGATACATTTACATAAATTGATACATTTTATTCGAAATTACTAAATCTGCTTCTTTGCGGTAAAAAGAGACCAACCTTGGGGTAATAGAGGATCAATGTTAGGGTAAAAAGAGACCAATCATCTTGGGGAAAAAAGACATCATCCCTTGGGGTAAATCTAAATCTAGTTCTTTTTATACCCTAAGAAAGAGTCTTTTTACCCACGGTAAAAAGTTTTTGGGGTAAAAAGAAGCGAATTTAGTTTTACCCCAACGGTTGACCTCTTTGTGCCCCAAGTCGATTGGCCTATTTTGACCCCTCCCTTGACCCTTTTTTACCCCTCGATTGGCCTCTTTTTACCCCGAAAAAAGCTATAAAAAAAACAAAGGCTATAAAGGTGAGAGAGTGAGGAGGAAGAGAGAAGGTATGGTGTGAGGAAATGGTGAGTTTAGGAGGGGTATTTATAGAAAGGAATGGGTACCATGAGTTTTATAAGTACCATGAGTTTTATAAGCACTAAATGAAGTCAAAACAGTAGGAAAAACGTGTAAAAATGAGTTAAAATCAAGGTTGAATAACTGACCACCGTCCAAAAAACGTATTCTTGGTGCATGAACAACCGACCACATCAGTGTGAGTTAACTCACGCTAGTGCTATACTGCGCGAGAGTTAACTCACGCTGCTGTGGCGGTTGTTCATGCATTTTAATGTATTGTAAATGGTTTTTATATGTTTTTTTTTAATTCCTTGAGACATTTGCAGTCAACTAGAAAAGCTAATATATAATTTTTGGTGGGATCAGAGAGGCAGCACAAGGAAGATGAACTAAACCGTGACATAAACTATCCAGCCAAAAAAGATGGAGTGTATGGTTTCAAGACTCTAAGGCTTTGTTTGCGAGTTTGGAGGGAAGGACGGAAAGAAGGCTTTGAGGGGTAGAAAATATGAGAAAAAAATAGATAAATCTTTCATATATGATTACAAGTCATTCATTTAGTATTCTCTAAAAATCTACTCTTTTAAAAAATTTGAAAGATTTCTCCATTTTCCCTCATATTTTCCATCCGTCAAAGTTTTCTCTCCTCCTTCCTTCCAAACTCGCAAACAAAGCCTTCGAGAATTTAATGAGACTATATATATGCTAGCCAAGCAAGTTGGATGATTAATCACCATGATTCTCTAGTAGCTAGAGTTCACAAAGTTAAATAATATCCTATGGTGCACTTTTGAATATCCTACTCGAAAACAATTTAGTTTCACGTGGAGAAGCTTCCATCATGCTAAATGGATCCTAAATGCAAAAGTGTATGAAAATCAGGACATATTGTTACGTTCCAGAAAACTATTGAATATGAAATTCAAAGTGTCACATATTTTCAACCAGAAAATAAGAATAAACAAAGCATGGAGAGACAAAATCTATAAAGGAACAATCAGAACCATAACATGATAAATGGTTAAAATGCGACAACGACATGGCGTTGAAGGGTAGATCCATAAAAATGGGAACAATGGAATCCCCATGCTCAGATCATCTCTAATGGTGAGGTCTACACCATTTAACACTTGGTATCTAATAGATATCTTCATTAGAGAATTTTTCTTTGGAGGTCTCTTAAGACTCAGGGTCTCACTAAGACCTCATTCTTAAGTGGATCTCATACCACTTTTTAATAAAATAATTATTGTTGAGTTGCTTTTGTTGAAATGTTAAAGATAAAGAGTTATTAGTGGGACTCATTTAGACATTTTGTTAGGGATCACTATTGGAGTGATCGATTGAGTACCTATTAGGTACTATTATTAAAAAAAATATAAAAAAAGTGATGTGTCTATGTGGGATCCGTTTAAGACCTCAAGATTGAGGGTCTCCATTGTGGATGCTCCGAGAAATCTTTTGGGTGGTATGATTAGACATATTAAAGCATCCAAGATTAGATTTAATTAATTTCGACATTTTATTAAAATGTTGAATTTAAATAATTGATGTAAATCTTAATAAAATAGTTAAATGACAGATTTTAAATATAATTCATTTATGGTTCAAAAATCTTAGTTTAACCGATAAAAATGTCGAAATTGCGAGGTCGGATGTCATAATTGAGGTTTGAACCCCGACCCTTTCCCTTATGTGTGTGAATTTACATGGTGATTTGTCACTTCTTTTATCTAAAACAAGTTGTAAAATTCCAGTGTAAGATTTCAAGTCTTTGGTATCCATTGGTTGATCATATAAAAAGTAGATTGTCGAGTTGGAAGAGTCGTAACCTTTCTCTAAGGGGATGGTTTGGTTCTTCTGAAGCATGTCCTCTCCTCACTTCCGGTCTACTTTATTTCTTTTTTCAAGGCTAGCACATGTATCATTTCTTCTCTCGAAGCCATTTTTTTTTTGGGAAGTTAAAAAAATTAGGAAAATCTATTGGATTATTGAATAAGGAGAACAAAGGGTTTGGGGTAAGGAGGATAAGGGAATTTAATTTGGTGCTGCTTGGCAAATAATGTTGGAGAGTGTGGGAGAAGCAAGATAGTTTATGATGTATGATGCGTAGCCCATTATGGAGATGAGGGGGTGGTTATGTTATATGCGAGGAATAGGGTCAGTTTGGTGGCAAACTTTAATTCGATTCGAGAGGGCGTTCGATTGAGGGTGGGAAGTTGGTTGGTTGATAACGTATGATATGTGGTGGGGAATGAGTCTCATACTCTATTTTTGAAGGTATCCTTGGATGGAAGAAGGCTCGTTTAATGTTGGGTTTAGGAGGTTGGGGGTGGGAGGTGAGGTCTGGAATTGGGGGAGGAGGTTGCTTGCCTGGGAGGAAGAACAAGTGGGGGAGTGTTGTGAACTGTTAACTTATATTGTTTTGTAGGATGGTTTGAATGATCAGCAATTGTGGAAATTGAACCCGTCAAAACCCTACATTGTAAACAATGCTTATCAATCAATTTTTTATATTAGCAAACAATAACAACTTCCTAGTTAATTCTCACACTCTTTGGATTCTAGTGGTTCCTCTCAAAGTAAAGCTCTTTGCTTGGCGTTTGCTTCTCAGCATTCCAACTAAAGATAATTTGGTTACGAGGAGGGTGCTTCAAGACAACGACCAAAGCTGGACGGGGGGCTTTGGCATGAAACAAGACATATACCACTTGTTTGTTAGATGTGATTTTTTTTTTACAGAGTTTGGTCATTGGCCAGGCTTTGTTACAATACATCCGGGCGCTATTACATATCATTTTAATCATTTTTGTTGTCTAGGTGGCTACTCTAAGAAGGCTCGTTTGGCTTTGAAAGTTATTTTGTTCTGTTGTGTATGAGTTATTTAGAAACAAACAAACATGTTTTTAGCACGAGAAATAAAATTAGCAAACATTATGCAAAAAAATTACGCTTCAACTCTATTGATGGTTAAAAGCAAAATATGTTACATTCATTTTTTTTATTACTATTATTGGTGGCTTAATACTCTTAACTCTTAACTGTTTAACATATGCTTCCTAGTTATTATCCTTTGTAGTTTCGCCAATGTTTTGCTATGTTTCATTTTGATCTTTTAAAAAAAAAAAGACTTCAAGTCTTTCAGAACAACCTTGTAAAAAAGAATTTCGAAGGGAAACACTTTTGTCATCCTCATTCAATAGGTATATGCGTGTTTATTATGGTTTATGTCAATACTCATGTGAGTATTATTTTTTCCCACCCTACGTGTTTTGTTTTTCTCGTGCTTTATATTTTTCAAATATTTTTTGTTCAAATTATATAATCCAAACGTTTTTTAGGGGTTTCAAATTATATAATCTGAAACATTCTTATACATAAGCAACAATTATAATCTCTTTCATTTCAGCAGTTTTGAATTTTGTTTTTAAAAACAACCAACAAACAAAGTAAAAAAAACCGATAAAATGAAATAAGAAAATATAAAAATACCACAAAAAATTCTAAAAATCAAATCATGCTAATGCAAATTTTTTTAGATTTTGTTTGAGGATATGGAAAACTTAAAAATGAAAATGAAAATTGATCTAAACGGTGGAATTTTGGATTTTGAAGGGCTGAGTCCCATAAGAAGTCCCTTCTAGGGGAGTCTTGTTCATTGATTTTTTTATTTATTTATTTATATTTTTTGGACAAGTTTCGGAGCAATCCGATCAAATTATTTGAAAATCAGATTTTCAACTGGGACAAACAACCTCAGTCTTTGTGCTGATACAATTCGAATTATATATTTCAAACCTGTTTTCCGCGAAATTCTTGACACAAGAGGAGTTATAATGGCTGTTCGAATTTTATAATTAAAAAAACAAAATTCACGCCCTGTTGTTTAGGATGTTCGGATTATAAACTTCAAACTACCTATTTATTTGGATTTTATTATCCGAATTGATGGAAAAGGTTAAAGCATACTCAGTGTTTGGTATAGCAATTTTGGAATGGACCTTAGACATGTCTAATTACGTGTGGTTTGTGGCACATTTCTTTGAGCTTGACTAACTAATTCCCTCTATGGTAAACAAGCCAATTAAGCCAGAATGCATGTTCTTGGTTTATGAAGAAAAAAACTCCTTTGTTTGTGATCCTTTCTAATATGTCCTTTTTATGAAATCAAAATAGTCATATGATAATTATGTAAAATATGATTGAGGAGGAAGTCCAATTTTATAGAGAAATTAATAGAAGAATACATGTTCATTCAAATTTTGAATTAAGTTGTGGTCAAGTAATATAATAGCAGAAAACTTTTAGTGAAATTAAATTATAATTGTTTAAGGAAGCAAATTAAGGGTGTGTTTGACATTGAAGAATACGATTGAGATGATAGTATGTGATAAGTAGTTGAGTTATAACAGTTTTTTATGTTGTTTGGTAGTTGGTGCACACACAAACTCGTTTCTATTGCATTTTGTTTGTTATGCTTTTGACCAACAAAACAATGTACAATTTTTTTATAATATTGAAATGTTTGGTTAGGAAAAAGACACAGAATAATGTTTTTTTATATCAATCAATTTTTTTTTGGTTATATACTATTATTTATATAATTTTTCTTAAAAAATTCTTTATATAAATTTGTTAATAAGGTTGAAACGTGTATGTATATATTTTAAGGAATAATTTGAGGCTGTATTTATATAATTTTCCTTAATATGATTTGAAAAATTATGAATAAGATAGACGGTATTTATAGGAAAGGTCTCTTAATATGATTTCTTTTTATCAAAGAACTGTGAATTATATTTTATTAAGAGACCATAAATTTAAAATCGAACCTTTTATTTAAAATTTCCCTCAAAAACTTTTTATTTAAAATTTGTTTGCTTTTCATGTCTAGCCAGGGGGTTAGTAATTTGGGATATGATCGTAAGGTGGGTAAAATCATTTGAATAATGTTTTGGTCAGGATTTAAACTAAATTTTCTAAAAGGATTCAACATTAATTATTCTTCACATTGAATTTTAGTTAGTTATTTAATATTCTCTTCGTCCCTTTTAGCTGTCGTTATACAATTATTTACATATACAAAGAACGAAGAAAGTTGCTACTCCTTCGTCCTTATATATGAACACTCATTTGATAAAAAATTTGCCCCTAAACATAAGTTTTAGTGAGACAATGTTTTGTGTATACCCTTGACTTGAGGGTCTATTAACCTTAAAAAAATGTGATATACTCGCTCCGTTCTAAATTATAAGCAAAAAAACTCATTTACTTTGTTCAAATTATAAGGAAAAAAATCAACTTTTATCATATTTATTACATTATTTCAAAAAATCATTTTTCCAAAGAGAAATTAAATGCAAACTGTGTTTAATTTGCTCTCTCTTTCATTTTCTCAATAACCAATAACCAATGAAAATTATTTTTACATATTTGTATAAAATTTATGTTACAAATTACTATGTTTTAGTTTTCTTAATAATTGTAAAAAAAAAAATTTCTTCTTATAATTAGGGACGTTGTGAGTATGTAATAGTTGGATGATGAGATAAAAGGAGAGAGGTAAAGATAACATAAAGTGTTAAATATATAAAATAAATAAACGATTTCTATTAACATTGTTATTTTTAATATCATACTAAAAGCCTAAAACAAAAGTCATCCTGAATTTAACTCAACTAATAAAGATATTATATAATATGGGACACGGGAAATTTTAATATAGTCACAAACACATGTCCAAATTATTTAGGCACACATACAAACAACAATACACATTAATCAATGTTTTCAATAATAATAATAAATTGATTTTTTTCTCTCTCTTTTTACTTATTTCAAGGCAAATTCTATGGTACACCCAAATATTTGAGTGTATTGGTACACCAAATCAATAAATTAATAGTTAAATGTGTTATTTTTTGAAGAGAAAATTTGTTTTCTATCACCTATAATTATAATAATTAAATCTTATTTACCAAAAATGTCAACGAAATAAAAATTTAATTTTTCTGAATTTTTAGTACTCATAATAGAGAATTTTGATTTTTTTTTAACAACAAAATGTAAAAAAAATTAGTATGATTTTTATAAACAATGACATGATAGTTTTCTTATGAAATGACATTTTCTAAAATATAAATATCAACAAATAACTCTTTATTCCATAAAAATAATGGTTAATTTAAAGATTTTTGAAGTAAGAGTACCGATACACCTTAATTTGTGGGTGTACCGTAGAAGTTCCCATTGCATGTGTGTCTAAACCAATATATTTGTGGTTGTGACCATATAAAAATTGCTCTGAGACATGTTAACGAGCGCTTTTAAGGCATTGTTTAATAACCTTAAATATTAAATATTTGTTAAAGTTAATGCATTAAAAATTTATGTTTTTCTTTTAAAAAAAACGTTGTTAATTAATTAGAGTTTTCTAAGAAAGAAGATAGGGCGAGATGACAAAGCACACAGACAGGTGGATAGAAAAAGCAAGCAACCTGAAAAAGGAAGAAAGAGAAAGATCTTTTAAAGGCCACAAAATGTTTATATGGCTCAAATTCAACTTCACTTCTGATGTGGCACTTCAAACCTTTCTCAACGGATCAACACTCTCTCACTCTTTCACAACGTGTCACTTTTCTTTTTTTTCTCTCTCTCTACAACAACCTTTTACAACATCTTTTTTCTCTTTCTACACAGCAACAGAAAAAGTTTTCATCTGTTTTTAGCAACAAAAATGTTGGAAACAAAAGACTCTGCGATCAAACTGTTTGGAAAAACAATTCCAATTTTGGAGGTTCATGTTGTTGATGAGAGTATTGATGATCATCATCATGATTTTTCTACCAACTCTTCAAATGAGTCTCATAATAACAAGGATGCACAAGAACAAGAGATTGAGAAGGTATGTATATATATGAGAATTTTGATTTTTTTGTTCATGAATTTTTAATTTTGATTATGAGCCTTTATTTGAAATGGAAGAATATTTAATGGGTTGTTGTTAGTTTTGCTTAATTATGAAAATTCATTTGACTTGCTTTGGTGGCATGAATTATTATTATTGTATTTTTTGTAATATTTTTTTCACTTTTCAAGGAGTTTCAATGTTTGATTTTGGATTATTTTCAATCTGGGAGAGTTAATTGATGATTCTAATGCAAGTTTCCAAATTATACTATGTAGTTTAAGTTTTTGAAGTTTGGTGAAGTTTTATTGTCTTATGGATTGAAAGAATTAACTTGTATTTGAATTAACTTATTTGGTATATGAAATAAATTGATTATAATGAAAAGTTTTGTGAGGGAAGTTTTTGAGAAAATTGGTTATAGTTTTCCAACTCTTGTAGCTCTGAGTTCAGATTTCAAAACCTCGTTGATGCTAGAATTAGAAAGCTGTTGAAAATGATTTTGGTAGTCGCGTCTCGCTGTAATTTTAGTAAAAGCCACACTTTAGAGCTTCAGCAAAATCACAATCACGGTGTTACCGTGATTTCGTGAAACTCACCGTGATTCCGAACATAAACTAACATGATTTAATTCTCTTTTGCTTTTTCTTGTTTGACTTTTGAGTTTTATATGAATTTTACCAAATCCAGTGACAGTCGAATTTTAAATACCGGCCTAACATCTTTGAGCAGATTCCTGCTTCATATGCTCTGTTCTGTACAAGTTTCCACTTTGATAAATTTCAGTTTTACTCAATTTCCTTGGTTTGAGCCACAACAAGTATGCTAGTGTTAGATGGTAATATATTTCCAGTCTCAGATCAAACTATTTTTAGGAAAATTGAATCAATACTTTTTAGATTAAATGTATGTTCGGTGTCTGACACCGGCAGATGTATGTAGTTACATTCAATAACCTTTGTTTAATCAAATTATTACCGGAATACCAGATGTGTCAATGTCTGAATAACGTCTGGTGTTTGTGTCGGTGCTTCATAGGTGATTAACACATCTAAATTGGATCTTATCAGTTGATGTTTCCCAACAGATTCTACACAACTGATACAAAAACAAGGATACAACAATATAGAGTCTACTGCTAATTCTATAACTCTGTTGTAGCTCTCATGGTGTATTCTTTCAAGTATTTTTTCTTCTGATGAATTACTGTCTTGTCTGATAATAATTTTCCCAAGTGTTTTTCACAATAAAAAGAATCGATGAAATCAATGACTTTTAATGTTTATTTTGTTTGACTTAGGAAGGTATTTATACATCCAGAATACTTAAATGTCAAATATTTAGTTCAATTTATAATTGTGATAGCCTGTTCATGATATAAATGTGGTGCTTATACTAAAAATTTAGTGCGTGAATAAATATTAAGCTTTGGTTTTCATGAATCCAGAACACATTGGGAGAAAAACCATCGGATGAAAAGAACGAAGATGGAATCCCTACACAATCAACAGAGGAATTCACCAATCCAGATGCAGCCTCTAGAACTGATGAAGAATCTATTACTGTATCCACTGAAAGGAAGGCTGCTACATTGAAAACCTCAAAGACCGAAGAAGAACAGGACGAGACAAGTAATTCACAAGATAAGATCCTCAAAAAACCGGACAAAATAGTTCCTTGTCCTCGCTGCAATAGCATGGACACGAAGTTCTGCTACTATAATAATTACAATGTCAACCAACCCCGTCATTTCTGCAAGAACTGCCAGAGATATTGGACTGCCGGTGGAACCATGAGAAACGTACCGGTAGGCGCCGGTCGTAGAAAAAACAAGAGCTCTTCTTCTCAGTATCGCCAGATAACTGTCTCAGAAGCAACACTCCAGAATTCCCGGATACACCCTTCCTTGAAATGCAACGGTACAATTCTTACATTTGGATCTAATTCACCTATATGTGAATCAATGGCATCTGTTTTGAAACTTGCTGATAAAACAGTGCAAAATTACACAAGAAATGGATATCATAAACATGAAGAACTAAGAATTTGTGTTCCTCATACCAGTGAAGAACAAGGCGAGGATCAGTCAAATAAATCGTCGGTTACCTCCCCGAAGTCGACGGAAGGTGCAACCACCAATGTATCTCAAGAACAAGCTATGTGGAATGGCCATAGCTTCCCACCACAAGGTGGCTACTTTCCTCATGGAACTCCTTGGCATTTACCATGGAATCCGGTGCAAATGAGCTCACCGATTCCACCTCCGGCCTTCTGTCCACCAGGATTTTCCATGCCATTCTATCCTGCAACAACTTATTGGGGTTGTACTATGCCAAGTGCATGGAACATTCCACGGCAAGCACAACCATCATCACCGAATGGTGCAAACCATAACTCTACTCCAAACTCTCCAACCTTAGGTAAACATTCAAGGGAGGACAACATGCTAAAATCAAGCGAAGGAGATGGTAAGAAAGAAAGTAGCGAAGAAAAGAACCTATGGTTTCCTAAAACTTTGAGGATTGATGACTCGGAGGAGGCAGAAAAAAGCTCTTTCTGGACAACACTTGGGATTAAAAACAACAACACCGACTCAGTTCCTCCGAGAAGACTCTTTCAGGCATTCCCTTCAAAGTGTGACGAGAAAAATCACTCGGTACAAGTGTCTTCAGTCTTGCAAGCCAATCCGGCGGCATTGTCTAGGTCGCTTCACTTTCACGAGACTTCGTAACCACTTATATATTTTGGTAATTGTGTTTTTGGTTGTGTCAAACTGATTTGGCCGTGTTCAACCTTTTCACGAGAAAATCACAAACTATAAAGTCAGTTTTGTTCCGCAGTCTTGTTAATTTTTAGTAGTTCTTGTTGAATGCCAACCGAGTAGGAGAAAAAGATTGGTTCTCACTGCAGTTTCTTCCAACTGAACAAGAACCACATTAATGGAGCATTCTTGTGCCTGTTAGTTCATGTATATATAAGTTTATATGACATAGTGAGACATAGTGAGTTTGTTTTACAATAATGCAACTTATGATTTTCATTGACTTGGATACTCTGGCTTGGTTTATTTGGTAATCATTATTTAGCTGAAACTTTATGGCTGGTTGTAGCATCAGTGTTTAATTTTTTAATCTTAAACATGTACAGAGATGAAAATGTAAATACATAGTTTTCTCTATGGAATCTCTTTGCTGCTTTTTCGTTTTTAAACTATTTTGATTGATTTATTTGAACTTATCTACTTATATAAGCACTTGTGAGACTCTTTGGAAGAACTTACGAAACCATCTTATGATATGTCCATAAGTTACTTTCAGCTTATTTCCATAAACTCTCTAGTATAGCTTATTAAAACAACTTATAGTTTATATACAAATAGTTTGATTTATTTTATATTTTGTTAAAGAAAGAGGTTATACATAAGCACTTATATAATAAACGCCAAAATAAATTGTTTCTCCAAACATAGCCTAAAAGTATACTCCTCTTTTTTCCTTAAAAAAAACAAGTGTATTCCTCTTTTTTTCTTCTGATAAGAACATGAAAGAAAATCGAGTGAATAGGCAATTACCCCCCTGAAATTGTAAGTTTCGTCAATTACCCCCCTGAAATTAACAAAACTTCAATTACCCCCCTGAAATTGCACAACGTTAATCAATTTACCCCCTTCGTCAAATTCTTCTGTTAGTCAACATGACGTTTTGCAAATAACCCCTGAAGTTTTGCAGTTATGTGCAAAATGCCCCCCGAACTTGAAAATTTATATATTTTTTTCTTATTCTTGACTCAAAAGATATTAAAGGCAAATAATTAACAATTAACTTAGGCCATAGTCGATTTTACAATTATCATCTTCATAATCACCTTCATAGTAGATTTTACAACTTCCATAACATGTTTCACAAGGATCAAACTTTATATCACCACAAACCTCACATCCACCATCACCTCCTTCAATGTCATCAATCCTTTCACAACAATCGAGCAATTTCTCAAGCTTCTTGTCATCATGAAGTTTCAAAATTTCCTCAACTCCACCAATGTATTTCTTTTCAATAAACACTTTTGGTAATCCTCCTTTACCATAGTATCCTTCACCAAGTAACTCTTTAAGTTCTTCCTTGAATCCTAAATGCATTTCTCAAGCTTCCTTGTCTGCCTTTAATATCTTTTGAGTCAAATATAAGAAAAAAAATATAAATTTTGAAGTTCGGGGCATTTTGCAACGTACCATACTATTTTTTTTTTGTTTCCCTTTTATACTCCAATGAACCACATATTAAACTAGAGTAACAAGTTCCAATTGAAATAAGAATTAGTGTCTAATTCTATCTTGTATTATCCTTGTTGAAAATGGGACTTTTAATGTAAAATGGACCTGTATTTCATTTTATTGTTTCTCAATGGTTTCTAATGTGATTTTAATTAAGAAAATTATTGGGAATTCATGTTCATCATATAATCAAAAAAATATATACATATGAATTAGCATCTAACTGAGTCAATGATGAGCAAGACTGGTCACAACAACATATTAAAACTATTTAGCCACACACATATCAATGGAAAAAGGTAGAATAAGAAACGATCAATTTTATTGATATTTATTGAAATGATTAAATAATGTGCATTTTTGTTTTTTGTTGATTAAATAGAAGAATTACTCGTTAATAATTTATAGTGCATTTGGATAAGTATTAGACTATAGTTAGTTAGAGTGTTTGAGAAGCTTGGTTAAGAGTTTGTTAGAGTTAGTTACACAACTAAATTCTATATATAGGAACAATCATGTATCATTTCAATCATCTTTTATACAATTGTTTCTTTGTAATGACTCCTAGAGAGAATTACACAATCTATCTTTCCATTGCATTTGACCGAGAGCCATGGAATCCTTTGATTCATAAATATATAGGAATACTCATGTATCATTTCAATCATCTTTTATATATTTGTTTCGTAGTAATAACTCCTAGAGAGAATTACGCAATCTATTTTTCCATTGCATTTGACCTAGAGCCATGGAATCCTTTGATTCATAACATGGTATCAGAGCGCTATGGAGATAGCGATTTTGATCCAGTTTCTGACGAAGAAGATGGTGATGAAGAAGAAGATCTTGAAGCTTCCGCATCAGCAACCTTGTGTTCTTCAGCTTCGCAAGTTTAAGTTGTTTTCGGTAGTTTTGGCGATTCAGTTCCTACTCCTCCTCCTTCATTGTGGATTGCTCCAACCATTGATGGATTCACCATCAAGATCGGTGCAGTTCTGAAATTCCGGCAGGCTAGCTTTCATATGTTTTAAACGATGCTTCAACATCAGATACGAATAGAATGTCGAGTAAGATGTTTTAACATCGAGCTAACAGAAAACAGACAAATCAAGGCAAATATAACATATGTTAAATTTTTAGCGCGTTAGTTAGAAATTGTTCTATGTGATGTTTCAATTCCAGATGCACAGAAAGCAGATGTTCTGTTTAATGTTCTGACATCGTACTAGCAGTAAACATAAACAAAACAGCAAAATAAAAGACAAGAAAGTAAAAGGCACAGAGAGTCTGTTAACCCAGTTCGGCACAACTCACCTACATATGGGGGCTACCAAGCCAGGAAGAAAATCCACTAGTGTAGTCCTTATTCTATAGCTCTCAGCAAACTCCTCGTTTACACTAAAGACCTAGGACCTACTCGTATTGATTTCAACCTAAGAACTCCTAGATCTAAGATCCCATCTCACTATCCTAACGATCAGTCACAACCCCTGTGACCTATCAGACCTAAACACAAACACAAACAGTGAAGTTACCTTTAAACAAACAACTAGCACCTTGTTTCACAACTTTGGTGTAGTACACAATCTACCTAGCTCCTTGCTTCACAGCTTCGGAGTAGTACATGAGCTTACAACTCAATAAACAGTCCTAGACCAAGGAATCCTAAAATATTGTTTATATTTTAGAAACAAATCTTCCAGCTGATTCTGGGCAAAAACGTGTTGCTTGGTGAACAAGAAATAGAGCGTGGTTTCCTTAATAAGATAAAGATTACGTAAACCAAGCCACATAAACAGGGCACACTGAACCGTGCCAAGAAGTTGGAACATTGTATCCAACATCATACATGAGTATTTGTTTTAGCAACAAATGAAGCCAATACTCAAATACCCAGCAAGTTCATTCTTCTCTCGTTGATTCACGTTGCAGCAATCGCAACTCTGCTGTACTTGCAAAAAGCACAATAAGGGATAATAGGGTTAAGTATCGTATTCTAGGGTTTAGATTGATTATTGGATGCCTTGAGAATGCTCTAAAGGGTGGTATTTATAGCCTGCTATGGGCTTGGGTTTCGGTTGATTGGTTCCTAAGCAATAGGGGTATTTGTGTATTTTAGGCGGTTTCTAGAGGTTTCTAGAAGCTAAGAAAGGCGGCACCCTAAGGAGGGCGCGCCTAGGCCTTAGGAGCCCTTCCGGAGGACGTCTGAGCCATTCTAGAGGGATTTTAAGCCTTTAGGAATATTATGACGGTTCATCTGCTATTGATGCTTCGGAAGAAAACCAGAAAACACATATTCTTGATTCAAAGTTGATCGTTTATGCCAAATCCACGAATTCAAACAACTGCGACTCTGAGTTCACAACTTAATCATGTTTCAGGATAAGCTGTCTTTGTTAATCATGTTTGGGATAACCTGTTTTGCAAAAGCACTTATTGAATGGCTGCTTGAAGAAGTTAGGGAACAGGAAGGAGAAGCAAACGAAGCTGATTCAGACTTCTCACAAGAATTCTCAGAGGTCTTGGTTTTCTCTCTGATGGGCTTGGTCTTGGGCTTCAAGAAGCTTGGGCATTCTCACTGCTTGGGTTTGGATCTCCTACAGATTGGTCTTGTGTTACAACATAGTCTCTTGCTTAGTTTACCCCCATTTTCATAGTTCCATCATTATAGTTAATTAAAGTGTTTGAGTATTGTTTGGTTTACCACTTTTTTTTTACATTTCATTTAACTTTTACTTTCATTTCATTGTATTTCAAACTCAAATTGGTAAATTTCCCACTTTGAGTTTGAGGGGGACTATTAGACTAGAGTTAGTTAGAGTGTTTGAGAAGCTTGGTTAAGAGTTTGTTAGAGTTAGTTACACAACTAAACTCTATATATAGGAACAGTTACGTATCATTTCAATCATCTTTTATACAATTGTTTCTTAGTAATGACGTCTAGAGAGAATTACACAATCTATCTTTCCATTGCATTTGAGCTAGAACCATGGAATCCTTTGATTCATAACAATAAGCCTTTACATGATCGGACTCACTTTTTACGACATTGTGTGAGAAGGACAAAGCTTAGGTGCATTTCCTTAAATGTTTTTCCGCATGATTCTTAACTAATTTTTTTTTTGTTATAACAAACTTTGAAAAAAATCATAGATTTAAGGAAATCATGGGTAGTTTAATTAAAAATCATATAAAAAACACCTAAGAAAATGCATCTAACTTTTTTCCTTACGAGAAGCATGAATTTACTTTGACTTCAACGTGTGTGAGTCCTTTTCAACGTGAAAAAACTAGTAGTATTATTTTCCATGTTTCCAATTCTTTCAAATACACTAGCTAATATTATCCAAACATGATATAGAGTCCAACATGCCTTTAAATCAACTTTACTTACTACATAAAACTATACAAGTTCTTCCATATATAAAATGCCTCACTTATGCAGTTTCATTTGCATACAAGCATATACTCTCTCCATCCAAAAATATAAGTCAATTAGCACATGACACACAAATTAATAGGGGTGTTCGTGGGTGGGTTTGGGTTGAGTTTGACCAAACCCAAAATCAAATCAAATAGGATATCCCAGTTTGGGTGAGGTAAAATAACCACCCGTTATACTATTGGGTGGGTTTGGGCAAACCCACTAATTTTTGGGTTGGGTTGGATTGGTAATAGGTTACCAAACTTATTTTTCTATTTTTTTATATTAAATGACTAAATGACAAGTCCTCATAATTTTGTTTTAAAATAGTACTTTACTTTTTAATTTTCTTAAAAGAAATGTTTAACTTATTTTATTATATTTTTATGCATCATAGAATATCAAATAATAAACTCCATCATAAAATACTTGCAACAAACTAAAGTTGCAAGACATAAAATTGCATTAGTATCAAAATAACCAAAAAGTGCAACATATTAATTTGTAACTCTAGTATGTTTTGATTTTTAATATATAGGGTACAATGTGTATGTTTTGGAAATATAACCTTCTATCCTATGAAAATAAAGATAAAAAATATTACTCCCTCCGTCCCGCAATAGATGACCTATTTGAAAATGTGCAATTTTGACCTAACTTACTTTGACCGTATTTTTCTATTAATATACAAAGATAAATAATATCATATAAGATATCGTTAGATTCATCTCGATGAGTATTTTCAAAATATCAAATTTTTATAATTTTTTCTAATATATTATTCAAGATATTTAAGCTCAAAGTTATGCATTGACATGCGTAATAAGGCCAACTGTGTCAAGTATTATGGGACGGAGGGAGTAACATTATTGGGTAAATGAGTTTCTTGGGTTTCAGTCCGGTTTTGCCTGAGACCCATTTATTTTTATGGGTTTTTCATTTGTAGAAACCATACCCACCAAATTACCCAACCCAACCCATTTTTTAGGATTTTTTGGGTGGGTTTGACCGAGTTTTCTGGGTCCCATGAACACCTCTACAAATTAAGCAATACAATTATTTTTGTAAAGTAAAGAGAAGTTATGGACTACTTTATAAGTTAATTTTAGCACATGACACACATTCCACTGTTTTATAGCTAACGATTTGTCTAAACACACATAATACAACTTATTTAATTCTAGGAACTATTTTAAAATTAAATACTGAGGACACACGTTCAGTCTTCTACTTACAATATATAATAGCAAATTACTACCAAAAATATTTAACTAACCATGCCCAAATTTTCACCATTTTATTTTCTTCACAACTCAAAGGTTATAATGGACTTTTGTGCTGATAAAAACCACTTTTTACCTCAATGATGTCATCAGACCTGTTATACATTGGGTAACACGCTACACCCTATTATACAATTTTTTATTCAACTATCATTTCACTTTCTCTACAACTTTTCACCATTTGAAATTTGAAATTCAAATTCACTCATTCAAAATTCTCACTCTTCTCTTTCATTGTATTTATCTTTCTATCTCATTTTATCTTTTGTTCTTTACTTATTTCTCTTGCTTCTCATCTTTGCTCTTTCTCATATATGTCCATTAAAATAAATTAAATTTAAAATAATGTCCGTTAAAAAAATGTATAAAATAACTACTATTTTCCACTAAAAAAAAACATATATCTAAGTATATATATTTTTCTCAAAAATAAAATATCTACGTATATATTATTTTTTACGGGAATATGTCAGTACATTCTTTTGTGAACAATGTATGTATATCTTTATTTATGAAATTTAATGTGAACTATATATTATTAAAATATATTTGAGTATACGTTTTTTTTACGATAATATGTTTGTGTACGTATATTTATAAAATTTAATATGACACACACACACACACACATATATATATATATATATATATATATATATATATATATATATATTAATAAAATATATAGTTTTTAACAAAAAAATGTATATGTGTGTGTACGAACTATATAGTAATAAAAATATATTTAAGTATATATATTTTTCTCAAAAAGAAAAAATCTAAGTATATACTATTTTTTACGTGAATATGTCAGTATATTTTTTTTTTGTAAACAATGTAGGTATATCTTTATTTATGAATTTTAATGTGAACTATATATTATTAAAATATATTTGAGTATATATATTTTTCACAAAAATAAAAAATCTAAGTATATATTATTTTTCTCTCTCAATCTCACTCTCCTCTCTTATATTTTTTTTACCAACTTTCTTCATTTTCATTTTCTCTCATCATTTTCAACTTCATTTTCTTTACTAATTTTTGATTCGGTTTTACTAACAAGTTTTGTTTTTTTTAGAGGAAATTAACAAGTGTTGTTGTTATAGCAGAATATGATTTTGTATTTTACAATAACACTATTATATAATACATTAATTATGATTTTTCACAGGACGCATATTAATATTTTTCATACTCAACCATATTAGTAAATAAAATTTATGATTATTTATTTTTTTGACAAATATTATTTTTATTTATTAGTTTTTTTAATATCGTCAATACTAAAACAAGAACAATATTATAATATATTATGATTAATCATACTTCAATTTTTTCCGTTGTTTTTTATTTTATTTAAATTGTATCATTGAAAAACCCGTAGGAGTGTACAATTGTAACACGAGATCTATTTTAGTAACTACAACGAGTGATCAGTTTTAATTGGTGATTTTTTAATATCTATATTTAAACACCACGACTGCTTAGATTTTATTAATATTAAAACAAGAACAATATCATAATATACTATGATTAATCATACTTCAATTTTTTCCGATGTTTTTTTTTTTGAAAATGTATCACTAAAAAACCCGTTGGAGTGTACAATTGTAACACGGGACCCATTTTATTAACTACAACGAGTGATCAGTTTTAATTAGTATTTTTTTTTAATATCTCTATTTAAACACCGCGACTGCCTAAATTTTATTAATATATTAATTAAATATATGTGGGTGTATGGACTATATATTAATAAAAATATATATGAGTATATGTTTGTTTTACGAGAATATATTAGTATATTCTTATTTCTGAAATCTAATGGAAACTATATATTGATAAAATATATATGAGTGGATGGACTATATATTAACAAAAATATATCTCACTGTATTTTTTTTACGGGAATATGTTAGTATATGTTTATTTATGAAATATATTTTACGATAACTATATTATATAATACAATAATTATGCTTTTTCATGGGATTCATATTAGTATTTTTCATACTAAAACATATTAGTAAATAAAAATCTATGATTATTTTTATTTATTAGATTTTTTAATATCGTCGATACTAAAATTTAATATATATTTGTTCATATTAAAATTTAATTATTTTGCCATTTTTTATTACTACCGATCAATATATACATTATTATACTTTAAATACTTTACATATTTTCATTATGGACAAAAATAAAATCACTATGCCAAGCGTAGCAAAGACGCAACAAGCGGCGAAGCCGCGCTACCCGAGCTGTAGCAAGGGTATCTCAACTAGTTACTAAGGAAGATAGAACAAGTGCACAAGGAACCTTAGGCACATAATTATGTTTTCCAATCTCCTTTTGGACACAACATGATGTGTATCTTGAAAGCAATGATTGACAACCTATATAAGAGTTGTTAATAGGAATATAATCACAGCTTTGTGACAAAAGCAAAAAATCCTTACTTAGGTCAAGGACACAAAGGATGGAATGTAGACATTGTGAGTCGGTAGAGCTTACCTAGCTTGCTTCTAATATCAAGGATGAAGAACCCTTCACATTAAAGACACGATTTCAGATCATAAGGAGCATTAATCATAAGAAAATTGCTCTTCTCACAAACAAATATGCTCATTCTCATACAAACTGACCAAAATACCTCCACGTGACTTAAGTCATGTTTACCTATATCAACGTGAGTTAAGACACGTTGCGATGTTGTACTGTTTTGGGACAATGTTACGAAGCAAGTTTCTATACTCATCAAATGTCAAAAATCAGGTAATGTATCATCTAACCTCTTTTGATTTGCTGATTTTTGAGCTTAGTTCGTTAGTTTGGGAAGCATGTCTGGGCATGAGTTTAGTCATGTTGGAGCTCAACGTGAGTTACCTCATGTAGGTGCAAGGGCAACGTGACTTAAGTCATGTAGGTCCCCAGGATTGAATTTTTCCACCATTTTTTTCTTAGCTTGTTGCATAAGTTATTTATATTTTTTCCTTGTTATTTTTTTATTCAATAGACATAGTGATGGTTGAAAATGTGGTGGATGATGGTGTTGAGCCGAAATATGTCATAATTGAAGTTGAAGCTTCCGTTGATGTTAAATCTACTGTTGAAGTGAAGATTAATGTAAAAATTCCCTTTCAATCTCACATTGAAGAAAAACCTAAACTTGCTTGTGTTTCCAAACTTCGCGATTATGAAGTAAACACCGACTCATTTTTTTGAACAAATGATAGATGGCGAGAGCGAGATGATTTGCTTGGTTGTGTTCGTCGACAAGAGGCAAGGGCGTGGTTTACTTTATCTATAGGTAAATCTAGTAAAAAGAATTCCACTGGTGACGTTGCAATGTGAAAGGAGTGGTGTATACAAACTAAAGAAGAGGAGGAAGAAATTGAATCTTGAAGGTACAAACTCAAGGAAATGTGATTGTCAGTTTAGGTTACATGGTTACTTTGAGAAGAATACAAATTTTTGGTGGTTGACCATGCTTAGTGGAATTCACAACCATGAGTTGGAGCCAAAGTTAGGAAATCACCTTCTTGCAGGTAGAATAAAAGAGGAGGAGAAGAAAAGAGTTGTCGACATGAAAATGAGCTTGGCGTTTCAAAGGAATATTCTCACGGGTTTGAAGGAAAAAAACAAAGAAAATGGGACGAAAATAAAACAAGTGTACAATGCACGAACCAAATGGCGAAAGTCTATAAGAGATGACAAGACGATGATGCAATATTTGATTGAGAAGTTGGAAGAGCATAAATACGTCTATTTTACAAGAAAAAATGATGAGTAAACCACTCTTGAAGACATATTTTTTGCTCATACAGAGTCAATTAATATGCTTAACACTTTTCCGACTGTTTTGGTACAAAAATGTACAGAATGCCATTATTTGAGATTGTTTGTGTCACCTTTACCAGCATGACATATTTTTTTGGTTTTATCTTTCTTGTCTCTGAAAAAGAGGATAAATTTACTTGGGGACATGAGATGTTGGTTAGTCTTTAGTCCTCAAAACTCAACATGCCTAAGGTGGTTGTCATTGAAAGGGACAATGCTCTGGTGAATGTCGTTGCCAAAGTTCTCCCTGATTCTTCTACTTTACTTTATTACCTTATTATTTTCATATTGGGAAGAATGTATGAGCTAAGTGCATCACAAACTGCTGAGTCAAAGCGGAGCCGAAGGATATAAAATTTGATGGGAAAGAAGTGAAGGAAGTGAATGAGGAGAAGGTAAGTGATGTTGTTGACAAAATCATGAGTGCTTGGAAAGATTTAGATGACTCTCTTACAGATGATTCATATGCAAGTGTGGTAAAGTGATTCAAAGATGTATGCAAAACATTTCCAAAGTTCCTTGAATATGTTGAAACCACAAGATTGAACACCATTAAGGAAAAATTTGTGAAGGCATGGACATATAAAGTCTTGCATCTAGGGTGAAGAACCGCCAACATTGTTGAATCAGCTCATGGAAAGTTACAAAAATATTTGAGGAATAGTGTGGGAGATTGGGCATCATGTTGGGATGAAATAAACAAAATGTTGGCTATCCAACTTGGTGTGATACAAGCAAGTTTTGAGAGGAGTTGTACCGTCTTAAAACACAGATGCAAATGAAAATTTTTGTACACTAAGTTGGAGGGTTGTGTATCTAGAACCGCATTGTGTTTTATCTTTGAGGAAGCAAAATACTCCAAGACATTCGGCTTTGCTAAGACAGATTGTGATTGTGTGTATAAGAGATCGTACATGTTGCCTTCTACTTGTATTCTTTCCATGAAGATCAAACAAAAATTGCCTATTTGATTGGATGACATATTTCCTCATTGACAAAGGTTACGTGCATTTGGAGAAGAGGTTGATGATGATTTTTCTGTGTTGAAGGAGTGGAATGACATTCAAGAACGTCTCAAAAGAGTCTCTTACAAAATGAGACTCCACATCAAATAAGTGATGTGTCAACTAACGTTTCCATAAGACACAATGTTGCCTCCACCTCCATTATAACTTGGAATGTTTCTTTCCCATGATTTTTACTACAAAATGGTTCTTTCTTACTGATGACTATTTGAATATTTGTGTACCTTCTTCCCTAAATTATAAATCTGAAAATCCTATAATATTTATCAAGCTTAAAATTGCAAAGATGGAGGTGACGGGTGGGGTCTTCTCTGTTTTTCAACCTCCGTGGTCAATAAAGGCGAAATCAGGCATTAATATGCTAAAGTACTATTATCGTAAGAATACAAAATGTAAAATATAAAGATAACATAAAAGCAAAATCATGATTAATAAAAACGATCTTTCTTTTTAATCTTTTTGTCTCAGCCCTCATTCTTCCCACCATCATCCACTTAGTTTTTTTTATTTAAGGAATATGTAATAGTTAACAAGTATTGTTTTTCACTTAGACTCCATCCGACACTATTATGTTTTTTGTTCATGACAAGTAAGTGGATGATGAGCAGAAGGAGGGGAATACAAAAAAGATTACGAAGAAAGTTCATAATAATAATAATAATAATAATAATAATAATTCTTGTAATATAATCTAATTTAATTTTTTAGAACCTCCTCCAATCATTCAAACTACCACTTGCGGAACCTGTGTCTTTTTCTTTCCAACACAATTTCAAATAACTTTTAGTACTTATAACTTGCTTTCAAATCCATATTTACTTCTTCTTTTTACTATCATCAAATAGTCATATTCGGTCAACTATTGTTTCTTAGGATTAGACTCATATTTCAAAGGAATGCTCTTTTATGAGCTTAAAATTCAATAGCTTTTATACCTCACACAATCATATTTATGATTTGTCTCTAATAGTTTTGTGAATATGTAACTCTAAATTTAGGTCTCAAAATATGATGGTTGGTTATAAATTAAATGATCCACATATATAAATAGATAAAAGATGAAAGGTTGACATTGAGCCGAAACCGGTAGAACTAACTAACACATTCTAAGATAAAATATACTCAATTTATTCATGTTAAAATCATCATACAAGAAAGTTGAAATTTCGTCAAAGTGTCTATTTGGTTTAGCTTTTTCCACTACTAAATCTACGTCTTCCCTCCTTCAATTTGGTTTCTTCACTTTGTTTGCATATCTTTTCAAAAATCAATTCAAACTTCAACTATACAATAAGCTACAAAAACCTAGTTTATGCGATGAGGCTCAAATCAATTTTGATTTGTTGACTCATTTTATTTTGTGTTTGCCCTCATTTCCATCCTTTTATATTTTCCTCAATTTTGTATCGTTCCTAGCTTTTCTTCCTCTTGTACAACTTGTTTCAATCTCTCTTCTCTTGGTGCATTTTCTCTCATTTTCAGTAGTTACTTTTAACTCATAAGTTGTTTTTCAGAAATTTTATTTTTTGGCGTCAAGCTTGCAACAAGTTTCTTTTTGTGTCACAAAAATGAAAATAAAAACACACATATTAAAATCATTTTGTTAATTATACATTCAAAATCAATTTTGACTCAAAGTATCCAAACAATTTAAATTAACAAGAATCACTTTTGACTTACTGTATCCAAACATAAATCAATTTAGTTCAACTCACTTTTCATAAAAAACTATTCTATCAAAATAAATTCAATCATAATCAATTCTTGTCACCACATTATCAAACACATATTCAAATAAAAACAAGTTACGACCGAAGTAGAGAGATCAAAATTGGATTATTTATTGGTATAATTGTTAACTTTTCTGCAAATGTAAAATAATTCAAACAACTTAGAAGAATTGTTTAAGGGATATTAATCAATGATGTGATATTATGAGGCCATTTTGAAGTGGTTATGCAACTCAAATTGAGTTGTTATTGTTTGTGTTGCTGCTGCTGTTGTTGTTGTTGTTATTATTATTATTATTATTATTATTTCATTGAAAATACCTCTCACTAATAATTTTGTAAGATAAATTAAAAGTAATCTAAAAGCATGACATTTTTTTAATAGTATACGTAAATAATTAGATATATACTGATTTTCATTTTTGTCCTATCAAAATACTTGTGAATTTGCCCAAGTATCTTTTATTTTTATGCATTTGTTCAAAAGATGAAAGAAAGGAAAAGAGAAAAATCCAAAGGAATATATGAAATAAGAGATGAAAGACATTAGTAATGTTTAGGATGTTTCTTATATAAGTTTAAAGTATGTTGGAATTTCTAATTTCTTCAAAAAGTAATTGAAGGTTACAAATTTTATTTAATTATTAAAACAAAAAGTTATTTAATAAACAATAGATACATAATAAATAAATGTAATAGAGGTTCAACTCTACAATTATTTTCTATTTCTAGTATATATAATATCTATTATCACATGGATGCATGATTCCAAGAGTTACTTATTACAAGAAGAATCAGAGACAATTGATTCTTTTAAAAATATATTGGTGATGTTATGAATTTAGTTGGTTGGTGGTGTTTGTGTGATTGATATGCATGACTTCAAAATTCATATCTAATAAATGAGAATGATGAAAATACAAATATGTATGATTCATTAATATTTAAAAAAATTAGTTTAAAATTCACAATGTATTAGCAGTGTCATTGTTATTCATGTAGTTGGTTTTTGATTTACTGATATGCATGACTCCAAGAGACATATTTAATACATGAAAATAAGAAAAAACAATTGTGATTATTACAAAATATTCAAAATTTAAATAGATGGATAATTTAGAAAAGATTTTGCATGCTACCCAAATCGTTGCCGACAATAGTTTGCATTTAATACTACTGTGAAACAAATAAAATTGCTTGCGTGAAGATGATGCAATTGTGTTTGGTCTAGTTTGTTGTGACTGTGTGATATACAGTCAAGAGTCAAATGGTTTTTGTTCATGTTGAAATTGTTGTATTTTGATGTCGGCAACAACCAATGGATCTACGAACAGTCACCACAGAGAGTATACCTGCAATACAGAAAACTGTTGCATATGGTGATTGAAGGCTATTGTGTTGGAGTTATCTGATATAGTGCTAGTGCATGTATCACATATATATTACGGTGGTTTGTCAAAAACACAAATTTTAACAAAATGCAAAGAGACTATTGACCTTTTACGAAGAGTTTAAAGGGTCATGCACAATAATAGCATGTCTTATGTTCATTAATGTTGTGTTTACAAGGAATGATTTTACCATCCAAAAAGATCTTGCATGTAACTTGTTGTCCGCTTATCTTCTATTTATGTGTAACTGTAAATCATTATCTCATATGTTATTTTTAATCCGTCTCTAATTTGTTTGGTGAGCAGGGGCGAACTTACTGTATGGCTGAGTGTGGCTATAGCTGCACCAGATTATTACCCAATTTTTTCTCTTCATATACTAGATTTAAACAATGAATTATATACAATATATGTTGTATGTTTTTCATGTATTCTTACTCAGCCTAGTGGTAGAAGGTCCTTTAACTATCAGCGTGTCTTGGATTCAACATATGTGGCACATTGGTAAAAAGGACATGTCTTAGCCATTTTTGTTGTTGTGCTTAATGTGTTATAAGTTTACTTTGTTAATATATATAGTTTCTTTAATATTTTAGTCACACCAATAATAAAAGTTTATGTCTACCTCTGTTGGTGAGCCAACTAGATTTATTCCATATCATCGTCAAGTGATATCAAACATGTATATAGCTTATCTTAGGCGTGGTTGTGCATATAACTGATGTTGCACTATTATTGGAATTTTCAAAGTACAATTTATTTTTTTAAAGATTCAAAGTACAACTTGTGCTTTGAAGTTTTCCGTATATTATATATTAAGATAAACTTGCTTCTTAAAATTGTAGTTAACAAATAAGAACGTAGTCCAAATCAAAAGAAACATGTTAGAGATCAACCATTTTTCTGCGTATAAAGAAAAGGGACCAACAATATATATTTTTTTTTATTAAGTAGTTTAGTGGTTATAAATTCACTATTTTTCAGGTAAACAAGTGAGGTGTTTAAGATTCGAACTCCGACCCATATTATGCAATATCTATATCAAATGAAGTAAGTTAACGGAGACGGACCAACACTTTCTTTATAAGTTTTTTTTTTTGACACAAGTTTCTTTATAAGGTTTGAAATGGAAAATCAATTATATGTCATCGGAGTCAAATACATATTTTTAAAGTTAGATTAGATTTTGGTCTTATGAATATAGTGAAATTTATTTTTTGTACTCATAAAATTAGTGGCATACTTGTGTCCTTATAAAAATCTTGCAACATGTAATTTCAGACTTGCTAAATTCAAATTTGTTAACTATCATTAAACTTTTAAATTTTTGAATGATTTGTTGCAAACATGTATTTTTTTTATCTATCAGACATGTATTGTTTAAAATATTATAAAAAGTTTCTCTGCATAAAATGATATCAAAATTTGATTTATATGTACAAATTTTCATTACTTTAATCATGAACTTTTTGCGTTAAAAAAATAACATTTGATTCATTCCATTAAAAAGCTCTAATTTTTTTGTAAATAAACTTTTTATAATCTTCAAAAAATGCATGAAAATATCATTTAAAAATTAAAAGATAATTTTAAAAAAAATTACCTGACATTAAAGGACACGAACATGCCATTTTTTAGGAAAAAAAAGGAATTTGTTATATTTATAAATTGTGTAAATCAGATATGCTTGCATAGAATTGTGTGGGCTATGTTCGCCACAATGAGCGGACAATTGCATTCTTAATGTTGATTTTTTTTATTTTTAAAAATCAAAATGATATATTGAAACTGAGCCAACTTTCAGGTACAAGGTGTACCTCAGAAAGTGCTCACAAAATACAGTCAGAGTACAACAATAGTGAAAAAATTAGCCAATTGCTGCACATAACAAAGGATTTTGGCATTAGTTCTAAAAACTATAATGAAAAGATTCTTAATGTTGAATTTGAATTCATAATCTCTTGTTAAATTAGAAATGTAAAATACATATCTTTTGACATAGATTTTATCCTCTAGACGTAATCATATTCAAAACATTGAAATGTGCAAAGTTTCTCTCAATCAAAATTTGAATCAATGGAAGATCGGTCTCTTGCTCGATACTCGACTTTGGTAGTGTGTGAGATACATTTAATTATGATAAATTTTAAACATAGTTTAATAATTTTTTGGCTACAAAATACATTTTATTAATCCTTATGAATATCTTTAAAAAAAAATAATCCTTATAATTATGTTTAACATTACCAACAATTATTTGGTTCAAATGATTAAAGATATTGAACTTTTAACTATGTGGTTGAGAGTTTGATTCCTGAGCTTTATTTGAGATAAAAGAACTCATCTTATATGTCCGATAAGTTTTTCGACAGGATACCTGTTAAGCTTATACAATAGAATTGACTTTAATTATTTAAATTTTAAAAATTGGAAGAAGTAATTATAGAAAACAAAACGTGGGTAAAGCATATGATGCCAACGAAAGTATATGAGTTTGCCAGTTTCCTATGTTTGGCTGGATCTTAGCAGAAGCCAAAGTCGGTTTCCTAATATTAAGGTTTGTTTCAGAATCTCAAGCTGACACACTTCACTCTATCATTCTCACACATATATACCACCCATCTTTTCACTCTTTCTTCATATCCATCAAATTCCCTTCTTTTTTGTTTTGTTCTTTCAATAGATCAACAATTTCTCTCTTCTCAAATTCCTCTAGAGAATAATGGGCCACTCACGTTTTTTGGTGCTTCTTCTTGTTTCATCCATCCTTTTTCTCTCCTTTGGTTATGGTAAGTATAATGCCTTTCATGATTTAATTTGTGATTGTGTGTGCACTTGTGATTACGCTGCGAACCTTTATATTGTAAAAAATTGTGATTGATACAATTGAGATTACTGTTGAAAAGCCGTTATGAAAATAAATTCCAAAATCTTTCGTATTGTCGTCATAATTGTGATTGCAGACCGCAATTTAAAACCATGAGTAGCTCACTTCATATCTTTATATTAATTGTTTTGTTTTGTATTATTCTAACCTTTGTAGTAATTTGTTGTTTATGATTGGTGGGATAATCCTATTTGTTGTTTATGATCTATCTAAGATGATTTTTTTCTAGATCCCTTTGAGTACATTTTGTACTCTTGTTAATAAAAAATTTGTTTAACAAAAAAAATTTGGTTTGATTTTGATTTTGTTCCTTAATTTTAAGGATTTGGGAGAGTGGCAATGATGGAGACAATTGAAGATGGAGATGATTCTATTAAAGGACTCATGGTAAGTTAATTAGTTATTTCACTTTTCACCCACGAAGTACTTTTTTTGGTTTTCATTTCCTAGTTTTTTTTTAGACTTCATTTTCTATAGTTGATCGAATATTTGCGTCAGAAAGCTTTCTTTGCTTCTCGTCGGAATTTCAGATTATCATGTTCTTTTTTTCAATATTTGTGTCGGAAAGCTTTCTTTGCATCCCGACCGAATTTCAGATTATCATTATTTTTTCCTAGTGTAGTTTGTTTTGGGTTTGATAATGAAAATTAACAAAACATTTGTGTATTTTTAGGAACATGATAGGAAAATGCGGGAAGTGTATGAAATTATGGATTATTCACTGCCAGAGCCAAATACCAATCCAAAGAGTGGCTATACTTTATCCCCTCCTACACCAAGTGTAACTTCTCCACCACCAAGGGCTTAAATGTAACAACAAAATAAAATTAGAATTCAAAATAAGTGTGGTACTTATTGGGAAGTCTAGTGAGTAACAACAAATTAATGATCATATTTCTATGATACTTTGACAACATGTCTTAGCCTAAAGTTTTAAGATTTTAGGTGTTTGGGATATTTGGATAATTTAGTTGGGTGCCTAGTCACATTCAGGTTGACTCAAGATCCATAGAATTAGGATCATATTAATTTATTGCTGCTAGTTTATTTATTTCAGTTTGTCTTATGCTTTCAAAAATGTAATGATAAATCAATAACAATAAATGTGTTGTTTGTTCTTTTTGCACATACAATACTTTACATCACTGGCGTATGCACAGACACGGATATCGGATACGAAATGATGTAATTACTACATATAATTCAAAGATGATTACAAATGAAAGTGATCAGATGTAATTACAAGTTGCTTGTGTTAGTGTTCGATACTGATATGTGTTGAATATCAAAGATGTCTTTATTTGAAGTATTGATGCTACAAAAATTTGTGGCTTCAATTCACAAAATTAAATTTTAATTTTAGTATTATTTAGATGCATTGTAGTACATCCAAACACAGCCTGTTTTCAGTACAGGGTTACTAATAAGGCAACACAGAATATTTGAAGGTTTAATTTAAGTTAAAATTGAGTTTGAAGTAGTAATTAAATTGATCTATAACTAGGTCAACTGATTTATAGGAGTACACATAACTTAATTTATTCTAATTGAAGACTTTTTTCCACATTTATTTGAATTAAAATGATCATCAATCAAATATCTGGATTTTATTAAAATCGACCATATTTAGTTGTGTCTAACGAGGAAGGTTCTGAATGCAGCTTCCTTAATCCTTAATGTGCATATACAATATTAACTATTAAGGGCACATGCATGCATCCCTTTCTTCCACGAATTATCTGAATACTACTATAGATTTACATAAATTAATAGTTGACTTACAAGATAGATTGCCTCTATCTATGCATGATTTGCCAAGTTTTAAGTCTACAAAAGGGTTGACAAGATTGTCTCACGTGCAATATGGGGTATGAGAATTTGTGGTTCAGTTTAGGTTGACTTCAATGTAAAAAATTTGTTTTTTCTATGTTTACGTGTTTGTTTGTTTGCGAATCAGAGTTCGATAGAAATCACGACAAAAACCACTTTGGCGAAGAAGCTAATATTAAAGCTTATGAAAATCACGGCAAAAACACATCAGAAAGCGTACAATGTGCTTTTCTATGTTGTAAATGGAAAATCAAACACACTTTTAGTTATATGGGAAAAGTTTCAATCGATGGAAATCTCAAATGATTTTGAATGGAAAAATTTCTTCAATAATTTAAGCATGGTTGATTATCGAACTATTAGATGTCTACGAGATTGGGCCAAAAGCTATATAGGTCCAACAATTGAACTTGATCTAAGTTGATTTAAGAATTAGAAGAGTTTCATTTTGAGTTTTATTTTTTGAGTATTTCTTTCTTCACCCTCCTGTTTGGATTCTAGCTTTGACATTTTTGGATTATAAAATCTGAAATCATTTAGAAATAAATGGTAATAAATCATAATCTAGTTTTGCAACAACAACACAAATTCAACACTATAATTGCAACATCATAATTAAACATAAACAAGATCATGGATGAACCAAACTAATTTTTTCACTAGATTCATCCATGCACGCTCTAGTTTCTTCGCATGTCTTGGGTCGAATCAAAATTTACAGAATAACACTAAAATATCTCACAAAGGTCGTGTCTACCTTGAGGGGTCCATTTGAAATATACCACCCAAATACAAAGAACTTGATTCTTACGTCGTTGTCATTCTAAAGTTTCATTTGGATGAATCGAACGATTCAATCTCAGTCAATCCATGAACGAAGATCCATAAACGGGACACTTCATCTAGGAGTATATATTAAGGCACTAGTTCAAATCACAGTGTCACTTCTCTATAATTAATGTGTGTAGTGTAAGTTTTATCACTAAACTCATTAATAAAAACTACATGTAAATGTTCCATAAGTCCTAGCTTAACTGACAAAAATGCCAAAATTGTTAGGCCGGACATCATAACCAGGGTTTAAACCCCGGTACCTCCACTTTCTGTGTGTGAGTTTATGGTGGCTTTGCCATCTCGTCTATCTACCAAAAAAAAACACTACATGTAAATATATGTTTTTTTTTAAAAAAAAATTGAAGAAGAAATTACTTTTAATAACATCAACGCTATGATCATTTTATAATAATCTCCGAGTATTTGAACCTTTGAAGTTATAAAGTCAAGTTTTTGTCTTTAGGCGGACTTCCTATAAATAAATTATATATGTGAAAATATAAAAATAAAAAAAAAAGATTATATTATACTAAGAGACAAATGTAGTACAAATGTTTTGAGAAAATTATATTATATTAAGTTGCAAGTGGAAATATGACTTAGACATATTGTAGGCACAACTTCTAGGAAACTACTGAAAAATTGGTGTGACCATTAATTTTCTTAGGAAAAAGCCTTAGACATTAAAAAAACATGTTTAAGACAAAATCAAAGCAGAAACAGACAAGAAAAAAGCAGGCCTACATGACCTTTACCATAGCACAACTAAACAAACACTCCATATATGCTGGGAATTTAGAAAACAAGATATTTTTTTTAACCATAGTACTTTTAATATATATAATGTGCCACCTTTTTCTTTTTTTTAAGGAAAAAAATAATATTTCGATCTTCATATATGCCACTTTTTTCTTGACAATATTCACAATAAAAAAAAAAAATTCTATCTTCATACACTAAAATAACATCCTAACAAAATTTGAACCTTGCACAAGGGTGATAGAATTCTAAATATCCATCTATTTTTTGAATTTTGAGTATACTTGTAAACATTGTTTTTCGCCAACTTGTTTATCTTATTGATGCAATGGAGTTGCAACGAGTTATGTGTATTTTGGGATTGAAGGAAGGTTTAGAAGTTGATAGTTATCAAGAATTTTGATGAAAATCATGATGAAAGAATTGACTTCATCGAATTTGTAAAGATTATGGAAAACATATAGTGCTTATATTTTAGGAAAAGATTGAACATCAACAAAATATTCCTCGAAAAGGAAACAAAGTTTTATTTTATGAATTAAGATTATACTAATGATCATTTTACAACCGTTTCACGAAAATTTAATCTTTGTACCGTGATTAGAAACTACACTCTTATCATTGGAGGATAAAATGTTGTCCCCTCACTATCGTAACCGGTAACTTTGATAGGGAAGAAGAAATGCAAAACTAAATGAAATAAAGAACTTGGTTACATGAAGGATGGAAGTAGAACAAAGGTGTTACAATGTATTTATGGAGACAATCAGAATAAAGAGTTTCACAAACAATGCATAACCAATGCACTCAATAATTTTCAAATTTGCAAGTTGGTCCCCATATTTTTCAAAATTTCAAATTGTCTGCTTTAAAATTTTAAAAAACTAGAAATTGAATATTGACCCCTCAAAATTTACAAATTAGCCCCTCAAAATTTTCAAAAAAATCAAAAAGGTCCCAATTTTTCTATTTACAAATTTGACCAAAAAAATTTAAATTTTTAAAAGTAGCCAAAAAAATGTTAACAATAATTTTTTTATTACTCTATCAAAACAAAACTATTTATAATTTATAATGAAGACAATATAAATAAATTATTTGATTTGTCTAGAATTCTAAATTGAGAAAAATTACTTTTGTCTTTTAAAAAATAAATTGACACAATTTACAATAAATAAATTTTTATTTTTTTGTATACTATCGTATACACCCTTAGGACACATTATCATTTCTATTTTTTTTTTCTAGGTCCAAAGATCGCAATTCATTCATTCAACAAAAACAGAATGACACTACCAAAAAAAAAAACAGAAAG